>ERZ825324.13-NODE-13-length-234682-cov-11.941153_pt1 | contig 234682 bp, 244 predicted proteins | sample MGYA00519859_ERZ825324 | MGnify/ENA primary metagenome ERZ825324 (study PRJEB31778, sample SAMEA3449198) | human gut metagenome | biome: human gut; feature: human-associated habitat; material: faeces | place: United Kingdom | collected 2010/2012 ...
CGTCACTTGGTGTTACATTTACACTTGTAAATGCATTGTGTGCTTTTCCATCATATGTTCCTGTATATGGTGTTGCACTTAAACTTATTGTTCCATTTTGAACTGTTGCTTCATATGTTGCAGACTTTTCGTTGTAATTGCTTGCTTCTGCACTTGTTACCGTTATTGTTGCCTTTCCTGCAGTTGTTCCTGGTTTTACGGTTACTGTGTTCCCACTTATACTTGCTGTTGCTATGTTTGTGTTTGATGAAGCTACACTCAATGTTCCTGTATTTCCACTTACTGTAAACATTCCGCTTGTTGGATATGTTAGTGTTCCACTCGTTGCTGATAGCGTTAATTTTCCTTCTGCCTTGTTTATCTTTACTGTTTCCGTTATTATTTGTGTCTTATACCCTGTTTTACTTGCTCTTACTGTTACTGTAAATGACGATGTTTCTGTTATTGTTGGAACTGTTTCACTGTAAATTTCCCCATCAATTGAATATTCTATTTTTGCATCTGTTGGATTTACATTTATTTTTGTTATTGCATCATGTACTTTTCCATCATATATTCCTGTATATGGCGTCACACTTAATTCGATCGTTCCATTTTGAACTGTTGCTACATGCACTACCTTATTTTCAGCATAATCTCCATTTGCTGAACTCTTTACAATTATGTTTGCTTTTCCTGCTGTTGTTCCTGGCACTACTGTTACTGTATTGCCTTCAATAGTGGCTGTTGCAATATTTGTTGCATCTGAGCTTACTGTTAGCTCTCCTCTTGAGGCATTATTCGTTACCGTAAATGTTCCACTGGTTGGATACACATATGTCCCACTTTTAGCTGAAATAGATAAATCACTCGAAGCCGCAACTCCTTGATATGTCACCTCTACATCGCCTTCTTCGGTATCTTTTAATGCAAATTTATATTTATCATCTACTATTATTTCTGCATTTTTATCATCTATTATCTCTTTAGAGCTAATTTCATATTTCTTATCCCCATTACTAATCTGGTCTAAGTAATTATTTAAGTTCACTGTCTTACTATTTACTAGCAAATCGCCCTTTTCTAGTTCTAGTGCTTCTTTTATAGACGCTACTGTTTGTATTTTTCCTGTAGTTTGGGCTCTTTCTACTATACCATTTTTTCCAATTATTGAATTAATACTTACTCCTGCTAATATCAATATTGTTATAATAGTTACTACAAGTGCAATTAGCGTAATACCACTATTTAAGCCTTTATGTTTTTGTCATATAGATTTTTCATTTTGTTTTTCTCCTTTTATTTTTTCTCTATGTTTTCAACGCAAAAAAGACAGAAATATTGCGTATTACAATATTTCCATCTTATTATTTTTGTATACCAAAATAAACTCTCCTAATTCTAGTAGAGCTTTTTTATTTATTTCATTAAAGTATCCGTGTTTGTGTGCGCGTGTGTGTTACATCCCCAAGGGTTTTAAGGTTTTCTTGTTTCATTTTACTTTCTCCATGCGTTTATTTTAGTATATATTACCATAGTCAAATATTATTTTCAACTATTTCATACATTTGAAACACAAATGAAATAAAAATACATTTTCTCCCGAAAATGATGTCCCTATTTGTCAAAATATTTTTATTTAGAAAAAGAACGAAGTATTTCTACTCCGTCCTGTAAAATTCAAATTACATGTCATCATCATTATCGTCTTTTTCTTCGTTATCAGTATCGCTATCTTCTTCGTCTTCATCACAACCACATTCATCATGATGTCCACAGCCACAGCATCCACCTGAACAGCAATCATCGTTTTCTTCATCCCAGTCTAATTCTATTTTATTATGACATTCTGGGCATTCGATTTCTTCTTTTAATTCATCTTCTATGTCTGCAACAAATTCATGATTGCAATATGGGCAAACTATTTCAAAATCATAGTCTTCATCTTCATAGATATCTTTTTTTATTAAGTCTACTGTTTCTTTTATTTTGCCTATTTTTTCATCTAATTTATCTTGATATTTTTCAATGTCATCCATTCTCTCTGAATTAACATTTGAAATTCTATCAATTACATCCATATACATAAATGAAAGTTCAGAAACTTTTTTCAAAACGATTTCTCTTTCTTTCTCATCAGAGATACTTTTTTCTATATCCTTTATTATTTTAGAATATTTTTCACTAAATTCTGCCATATAATTTATCCTTCCTTTAAATTAATATTTTTATATTAATTTAAATTTTTAATGTTTCGAGTTCAACCAAAATTAAACTCTTTCCATGTATTCTCCAGTTCTTGTGTCTATTTTTATAACATCACCGATGTTAACAAACATTGGAACTGTAAGTTCATATCCATTTTCTAATGTTGCAGGTTTCCCAGATGTTGTTGTTGTGTTTCCAGCAAATCCTGGTTCTGTATATTTAACTTCTAACTCAACAAACATTGGTGGTTCTACTGCAAATACGCTTCCTTTATATGAAAGCATTGTTACACTCATGTTTTCCTTTATGAATTTTAATGCATCTCCAATTTGTTCTTTGTTTAAAGGTATTTGCTCGTATGTATCATTATCCATGAAGTAGTATAAATCTTCATCATTGTATAAATATTGCATCTCTTTTTTCTCTATTTGAGCTGCTGGATATTTTTCTGATGGGTTAAATGTTTTTTCTATAACTGCTCCTGATATTACATTTTTTAATTTTGTTCTTACGAATGCTGATCCCTTTCCTGGTTTTACATGTTGGAATTCTACTACTCTGAATACATTTCCATCCATTTCAAATGTTGTTCCGTTTCTAAAATCGCCTGCTGAATATACGCTTGCCATTATTATTACCCCTTTCTAGTTTTTTATTATATTTTTTATTTTTCATCTCATTAAAACGCGACTATGTAATCATACCATATTTTAGGCGAAAAATCAAGTGTTGTAGCACTTTTTTTCACGAGTTTAGGCATCGACTATCACATAATCTTTTTCCGACTTTGTTAAACTTGTACTCATTCCCCTGTTTACAAGCACTGTGTCTTCTATTCTTACACCAAATTGATTTGGTATATATATTCCTGGTTCATCTGTTACTATCATATTATTTTTTAACACAAAGTCAACTCTAGTACTTGCATATGGGAATTCGTGTATCTGTAATCCTACACCATGTCCTAACGCATGTATTAAATCATATCCGTGTAATTTAAAATCGTTTTCAACCATTCTGCTTACAAGCTTTAGGTTTACTCCTTCTTTCATTTCATTAATTACCTGTCTCTGATTTTTTAAAACTAGTTCATATACTGGTTTTACTTCTTCTGGTACATATCCTGCAAATATTGTTCTTGTCATATCTGAACAATATCCTTTGTATTTACACCCCATATCTATTGTTATTGGGTCTCCTGCCTCTATTTTTTTATTTGTTGGTACTGCATGTGGCATAGATGAATTTTTACCAGACGCAACAATTGTACTAAAAGCAACGTCTTCTGCACCATTATCTATGAAAAATTCATCAATTTCTTTTGCAATTTGTTTTTCAGTTAATCCAATTTTTATAAAACTCTTTAAATGATTAAAGCAATCATCCGTAATTTTGCATGCTTTTCCTATAAGTTCTATTTCTTCTGGGTCTTTAATCATTCTTTGTTTTTCAATTATTCCCTCTGTTTCTTCCAAATTGTTTATTTTATATCTGTGCATAAAATCTTTATATTTTGCATATGTAACATATTCCTCTTCAAAACCAACATTTTCGCAAAACAAGAAAAAATTTTCATAGTCGTCTCTTGATATATCTTTCATATCATACACAACTATTTCATCATTTAATGTTAAAGTATTATTTACAGCTTCTACATATCTTCCATCTGTTATGTAAATATTTTCTTTAGGCGTAATTAAAAACACACCATCTGCTTCAATTCCAGTTAGGTATTTTATATTTATCGGATTAGAAATTATTATGCCTTGCATATCTAACATTTTTATTTTATCTCTTAGCCAGCGAATATTATTGTTCATTTTTTACTGCATCCCCTTCTATTATACGAGTTTTAGGTTGTTAAAGAATTAAATTTTGACAACGGAAATGAAATTTCATTGGCACATACTTTGTATATGTAACCGCGTTTGAGATAATATTTGATGCAGTCAAAATTATAATTATTTAACCTCCTACTATATTAATTGTGCCTTATATGTTCCTAGTGTAAATATCTTAATTAATACAAAGAATAATACATTAAATGGTACAAATATTGCAATTATTGTTGCTATTACTATAAATGGACCAAATGGAATATACTCATCTCCTGTTTTTCTCTTACAAATTATTAATGCTACTCCAATTATTGCTCCTAATAAGAAGGCAATAAGTGAAATTATAATTATTGTTCTCCAACCGAAGAATAAACCAAGTGCTCCCATTAGTTTTACGTCTCCGAACCCCATTGCTTCTTTTCCAGCAATTAAGCCTCCTACTAATGTTATAAACAAGAAAATTCCAGCTCCAGCAACCATTCCAAGTAGCATGTCTATGGCTATATTTATGTTTACAATTCCCTCTACGAATGTGTAAACTAGTCCCACTTCAAAAATTGTTAAATTCAATCTGTTAGGAATTATTTTCAGTCTATAATCTATTGCTAAGGCACTAATTAACATTGGTATTAAGGCTAGATACGCTAATGTTTTTATTTGAAATCCATACAAATACAAGACTCCAACATACAGTAGCGCCATCGCCACCATGTATATGTATTTAGGCTTTTCATTTTTTAAGTAAATTGTAAAAAATTCTCTTACGAAAACTTTTTTATAATCCGGGAGTCTTACTGTACTCCATGCCACAAATTGACCAATTCCAAGCCCAATAATTCCTAAAAATAAATAATATAATATGTTTATATTGTTAATGTACATTTAAATACCTCTTTTACTTTTGTTTATATTTTTTTAAAATTTGTCTTTCTATTAATCTATTAAATCTTGTTACAAAAATGTCTTTTTCGGCAAGTGGTTCAACTAAGATTGAGTACATATGGCTCCTGTTTGCTCCAAGCACATCTGTTAGTATTTGGTCTCCAATTACAGCTATATTTTCGCTATTTTCTTGTACTATTTTCTTTGCCCTATTAAAGCCAAATTTTAATGGTTTTTTAGCAAAATAAATATACGGAACCTCCAACTTTTTTGACATTTTTTCTGCTTTTTTCTTTTTATTTGTATTAGATAGAATACAGAATTTTATACCATGTTTTTTTGCTTTTTTAACCCAATCCTCTAGACCCTCTAAAATGTTATTATCAGTGTCTATCATGGTGTTATCTATGTCTAACAGAATAGCCTTTATATTATTTTTTTCTATAAAGTTCATATCTATTTCTAGTATGTTTTTAAAGTAACTTTTAGGGTAAAAAATCATTGTATCCTCCTAATATTTCTGCTACTTTATATTATCAATATGTTGGAGGTTTGTCAAGCATTTATTGCTATTTACAAAATCTATGTTTTCCTATTGTAACAACATGCGGTCTTGACCAAATCCATGCATTTGTTGCAGTGCTTGGATTGAAGTAGTATATTGAGCCATATGATGGATCCCAACCATTTAGCGCATCTCTTGCAGCATTGTATGCTGTTTGGTTTGGTGTTAAATTAATCTGACCATCTGATACAGCCGTAAATGCACCTTTTTGATATATTACTCCTGCTATTGTGTTTGGAAACGAACTGCTTTTTACTCTATTTAGTACAACAGCTGCAACGGCAACTTGCCCTGCATATGGTTCTCCCCTTGCCTCACTGTACACAGTTCTCGCAAGTAAATTTAAATCACTGCTACTCGTGCTGTTGCTAGAGTTTGAATTACCACTAGAATTAAATATTCCCATTGCCTCTAGTGTCTTTTTTCCGGCAATTCCATCAACTGTTAATCCGTTTTTTCTTTGAAAATACTTAACAGCTGCTAACGTTTCAGAGCCATAAATTCCATCAATACTTCCAGAATAATATCCCCATCTCTTTAATTTAGTCTGAATTTGTGTAACTTCCGAACCTCTAGATCCATATTTTGATAGTGCTAATATATTATTATTTGTAAAAAATATGTTATATAACAAAAATATTATTAATAATACTGAAATAATCGCGATTGCTTTTTTATTTTTTAACATAAAAATTCCACCTTTCAAGTTTATTATTCCTTGATTTGGTGGATTTATACTAAAATATTCCTATTATATTTCCGTTTTTATCAATATCTATTTTTTCGGCAGCTGGAACTCTTGGAAGCCCTGGCATTGTCATTATCTTTCCAGTGATTACAACTATAAACTCCGCTCCAGTTTTTAATGCAATGTCATTTACATGTAACTCATACGGTTCATTACATTCTAGATTTTTTGGATCATCCGAGAATGAATACTGTGTTTTAGCAATACATACTGGATAATGCGAATATCCCATTTTCTCGATTTTTTCAATCTCTTGCAATGCTTTTTCCGAATACTCTACACCTGTTGCACCATAAATATTTTTTGCAACTTTTTCTATTTTTTCTTTTACACTATCTGAATTATTGTAAGCAAATTGCATGTTTTCTTTTTCATCTGCAATTCTTAAAATTTTCTCGGCTAAATCGATTGCCCCTTCGCTTCCTTTTTCATGGCTTTCGACAAGACTCATTTCAATGTTTTGCTCTCTTAGTTCATTACTTAGAAGTTCAATCTCTGCATCCGTATCTGTGTCAAATTTATTTATTGCCACAATAACATTTAATCCAAATACATTTTTTAAATTATCTAAATGTTTATTTAAATTTTTTATCCCTTTTTGTAATGCTCCAAGATTTTCTGTTTTTATTTCTTCCTTCGCTTGTCCTCCATGATACTTTAATGCTCTAATTGTAGCAACACAAACGACTGCGTCTGGCTTTATGCCTGCATTTCTACATTTAATATCTATAAATTTTTCTGCACCTAAGTCCGATCCAAAACCAGCTTCTGTTATTGTGTAGTCAGCTAACTTCATGGCAGTTTTAGTAGCAATAATACTGTTACACCCATGAGCAATATTTGCAAAAGGTCCTCCATGAATTATTGCTGGAGTATGTTCTAAAGTCTGAACCAAGTTTGGCTTTATTGCATCTTTTAGTAAAACAGTTAACGCACCTTCTGCATGTAAATCTCTTACAGTAATTGGCTTTTCTTCTTTATTATAACCAACTGTAATGTTTCCAATTCTTCTTTTCAAATCTTCGATATCAGTTGCCAAACATAAAATAGCCATTATTTCAGATGCAACAGTAATATCAAATCCATCTTCTCTTGTAACTATGTTTTTCTCCCCAGATAGTCCTGTTTCTACTTTTCTTAACTGTCTATCATTAAGGTCAACACATCTTTTCCATGTAACTTTTTCAAATCCTAATTCATTTCCATAATAAATATGATTATCAATAAGAGCAGAAAGTAAATCATTTGCAGAAGTAATTGCATGAATGTCTCCTGTAAAATGCAAATTTATATCTTCCATTGGAGCTACCTGAGCATATCCTCCGCCGGTGGCACCGCCTTTAATACCAAAAACAGGTCCTAAAGAAGGTTCTCTTAGAGCAATAATTGCACTCTTTCCGATTCGTGTTAATCCATCTGCAAGACCAATAGCCATAGTAGTTTTACCTTCTCCTAATGGAGTTGGATTAATTGAAGTAACTAAAATAAGCTTTCCATTTTTTCTATCTTTCAATCTATTAAGCAATTTTTTGCTATCAATCTTAGCCTTAAAATTTCCATACTGTTCAAGCTCATCATCAGCAATTCCAGCCTTTGCAGCAATAGTCTTAATATTATCTAACCTAGTATTCCTAGCGATTTCAATATCTTCCATAATGGCCTCCTTTAAAATATTAGTCCCACAATCAAGCCTACTATCGCACCCACAAATACCTGAAATGGCGTGTGTCCTACTAGTTCTTCTAGCTTTACATTGAATGTCATTTTTGAGAGTTCAGAATCTGGATTTGTCATTATCTCGTTTAGTACATGAGCTTGTTTCCCAGTCTCATACCTTACACCACATGCATCATACAGAACTACCATTGAAAATACGAATGATAAAGCAAATACCGGAGATGAAAAACCTTGGCTACGCGCTATCATTGTTGTTATTGAAACAACAACTGCTGAATGAGCACTTGGCATACCTCCAGCTCCCCAAAGCCTTCTAATATTCAATCTTTTTGTTTCTGCATATTCCCATATTATTTTAAATAATTGTATTCCAATCCATGTAAAAAATGGCACAACTAAATATCTATAATCATTATAAAAATTCACTAAATTACTCACTCTTGTTGTGTTCCTTTCTCTTTGCACTAATTCTAGTTATAATATAGTTACAATTAGTCTTCCTTTGGTACAAAATTATCTTCTTTAATTTCTCCACCATCGTTAATCAACATTGTAATCTTCTTTTCTGCTGAATTTAAAAAGTCATTACATTTTTTAGACAAATTCATGCCCTCTTCGAATTTTTTCACGGATTCGTCTAATGTTAAATTTCCTTTTTCAAGTTCATTTGCAATGCTTTCTAATTGTTTCATCGCATCTTCAAAATTTATATCTTCGTTCATATTAAATAGTATTCCTTTCTCACAGTACTAATTCCTTTTTATAACTAATCTATTGTTGCTGTTTTTTGTCCATCAGATAGTCTTAAATTTACTTTTTCTCCTGAATTTAAATCATCTACAGATTTTATCACTTTACCACTTTCTTGCTTTGTTACAATGCCGTAACCTCTTGTTAAAGTTTTTAATGGACTTAAAGAATCTAGTTTAGCAGTCTCTTTTACAAAGCTTGTCTTTGCTTCTTTCAATTTTAACATCATGCTATTTTGCAAAGCCTTCACTTTCATATCAATTACCATATATTGCTCATTTATTTTCTGTGTTGGGTTTTTGTATGCAGGTCTTGCCATACATTTTTCATATGATAATCTCATTAATTCTATTTTCTTTTTTAGAGCAACTTTATATCTGTTATTATATAATTTTAAAGTTTCTCTTACATCTTCTATGTTAGCAACAGCTAGTTCTGCAGCAGCCGATGGAGTTGGTGCTCTTAAATCTGCCACGAAGTCTGCAATAGTAAAATCTGTTTCATGTCCAACTGCAGAAATTATTGGTAGTTCTGAATCATAAATTGCTCTTGCCACAATTTCTTCATTAAATGGCCATAGGTCTTCGAGCGAACCTCCACCTCTACCTATTATAAGAACATCAGCAAGTTTATTTTCGTTCATAAACTTAATACCTTCTGCAATTTTTTCTGCAGCTCCGGGTCCTTGCACTGGAACAGGGTATAATCTAATATGCACTCCTGGGTTTCTTCTTGTACTTACATTAATAATATCTCTTATTACAGCACCTGTATTAGAAGTTAAAACTCCTATTGTTTTAGGCATAAATGGAATTTTCTTTTTATGTGACTCTGCAAATAATCCTTCTTGTTCTAGCTTTTTCTTTAATTCTTCATATGCAGTATACAAACTTCCTAGTCCATCTTCCTTCATGGCTTTTGCATAAATTTGATAGATTCCATCTCTTTCAAACACAGCAACACTGCCTAAGACCATTACCTTCATTCCATCCTTAGGCATAAAAGATAAATGTGTAGTGTAGCTTTTGAACATTACACATTTTATTAATGAATTTTCATCTTTTAAAGTAAAATACATATGTCCAGTATAATGGTTTTTAAAGTTTGATATTTCTCCCTTTACCAAAACATTATTTAGCATTTCATCGCCATCAATTTTGTTCTTTATGTATTTGTTTAAATCTGTTACCGTAATTGGATTATATTCCATTTCAGTCCCTTTCTCTTAAGGTATATACTCAGTTGGAAAAGAATTAAATTTTTGCAAGGAAAATAAAATTTAAAAGGCAAGGGTGCATACTTTGTGTATGTAACTGCGTTTTAAATGAAATTTGACGAAGCAAAAATTATAATTATTTTTCAACTGGCTCCTACTGTTCGTTGCTTTCATCAGCAACCTCTTTACTATTTGAATTATTTTCTTCAACTATTTTTGCAAGAACACCATTAACAAATGCTGGCGAAGAGTCTTCTCCATATTTTTTCGCCATGTTTACAACTTCATTTATTATTATTTTGAAAGGTGTTTGCATATAATTCATTTCATATATAGCAAGTTTTAATAAAGAAACATCTACTTTAGATATTCTCTCTATAGTCCAGCCAGTTTTTAAGTTCTTCGCTATTTTTTCTGTTATTTCTTCGCCATGTTCCTTTATTCCACTAGCAACATTTTTCACATATTCTCTAGTTCTTCCATCTTCTACTTCTGTACTATCTAAAAATAATTTTACCTGAGCTTTGCTATTTTCTTTTTGAATTTCTTGGCTATAAATATAGCAAAAAGCAAGCTCTCTTCTAGTCATTTCTTCCATTAAAATCCCCTTACTATAATCTATCTATAAAATTCTTTAATTTATCTTTTACTTCTGTTTTATTGTGTTGCACGTAATTTCCTATGTATATTCCTAAACATATAAAAACTATCCAAATAATTAATTCATATAAACGAGTACATAATATTAATATTGCAATTAAGGCTCCGATGATTGCTCCACCATATGTTCTAAGAAACTTTTTTATATCGTTCATAATTTTTTCCATTCCTTTCACTATTTACTAAAATACAACCTAAGTATTTTTAATTTTCTATGCTTCTTTTGTATCCTTTACTGGTGTTACCATATCTTTTACTTTAATGTCTAGACTCTTTATCTCAACATCTAAAGATTTTTTTATCGCATCTTTTACACGTACTTGAATGTTATTGCTTAAATCTTTTATAACAGCTTGGTCTGATACAGCTATTGTTAGTAAAATTGATAAATCGTTATTCTCATCTAATGTTATTTTTGATTGTTGGTCTTTTACACCTTCAAATCCTGCAACAACTGAATTTACAATGCTTGTTATTGTTTCCTTTGTTACCAATAATTTTCCATCATCATTTTCAAGCATTATGCCATTTCCTACACTTTTTTCTTCATCTGTCGAAGATTCAAAAAATATTCCTTTTATTGCAAATAAAATAAGAACTACATTTAATCCTAATAAAATATTGCAAGTAGTTTGGTCTGCTAATGCCTTTGTTACAAATACATATACCCCTGTAGCATCAACCCATCCAAATATGCAAGCACTTGAAATTACTGCCATTAATAATATTAAAACTGAAAATATACATAGTATCATTTTGTCTAAAAATTTCATTTTATTTTCCTCCATATACTTATTTAAAGGCACGATAAAAAACGTGCCTTATATAAGTTTAATTATTCTTTAACTTCGTTTTCTGTATTGTCTTCTTTTTCTTCTGTTGCTGTTTCTGTGTTTACACCTTGTACATGTACATTAACAGCTACAACTTTTAATCCTGTCATTCCTTCTACTGCAGTCTTTACTCTGTTTTGAATATCGAATGCAACATCTGGAATTCTTGAACCATATTCAACTATAATGTTTACATCTATTTTTGTTTCTTTTTCTCCAACATCAACTTTTATTCCTTTTGATAGGTTCTTTTTACCACTTAAAACTTCTGAAATTCCTCCTGCAAATCCACCAGCCATTGCATATACTCCAGGTGCATCTGATACAGCTTTTCCTGCGATTATTGCAACAACGTCGTCAGCTATTTGAATATTGCTTGTTTCTCCTTCTGTATTTTCAATTGTTATTTCACTTTCATTTATTGTCTCGTTTTCCTTTACATTTTCATCTTTTTCCATAATGGTACCTCCATATATTTTATTTTTTATTAAATAGTTTTCTATTTAACCGTTCTTCTATAGTATACCAATTAATTCGATTTTTTACAAGAGTTTTTCCTATATTTTTTCTTTCGTTTTTTATTAAAACATGTCATATTAAGCCTTCTAAATAGTTTCTTCCACCATAATAAAAATGTACTATATACACGGTATTTCTTTTCTTATTAACTGTATATAATAGTACATAATTGTCTATCGGTATTCTTCTATATTCATTTTCTAGTCTATCAAATTTTTCCGTTTTAGCATACATCTCTGGTGATATTGATAATCCTTTTACACTATCCTTTATCTTTATTCTCAGTCTATTTGCTGCATTTTCTTCTTTTAACTTTTCCTTTATATATTGGCACGCATCTTCAATATCTTCTAAACATTTTTCAGTGAATTGTATTTTATATTCCATATTTAGCATTCCACTCCTTAAAAACTTCTTCTGCGTCCCTTACTCTTCCAAGTTTTATGTCTTCTTCTGATTTTATTAAGTTATTTTTTATTTTATCTTTTATTAAACTTTTTTTATATTCCTCCATACTCATAAGTATTACATTGTTTTTATCGTTTTTTGTAACAACCACCTCTCCATTCAAATTTACTGCCATCTCCAATTCTTGTAAATTTGTTAATTGTTGCATATTAACACCTCTTTTCCATAAACTTATAATTATTATAACACATATCTTTGCTTTTTAAAATGTGTTTTTCTTCAGATTTTTATAAATTTTGAATATGAATAATCTATTATTTCATTATATTTTGTATCTTTATAAGCCTTCTCCTCATGCATATATTCTACAATATTTTTTGTTGTGTAGTTTTCAAACTTTTTCAGTACTTCATCTACAATTTTTTTCTGGTCCTTTTTTAATCCTTTAAATTCATAATCTTCATTTGGCTTTATGTGATATCCAACCAATACGTCATCACTATTTTCATTAATTATTTCTTCCACTTTTATACAATTAAATTTCATTATTTCTTCATTGCCAATTGGTAAAGCTCCCATCTTTTGATGTGTATATACAAGTCCCGTCATTGCTTTACCATATTGATTATAATATAAATTATCAATGTACCATAATAATTTCATAAGTTTAACTTTGTATAAATTATTACATTTTTTTGATATATAATATATCAAATCTTTAATCAATTGAACGTCAATGTTTTTATATCCATTTTCTATTTTTTCTGTATCATAATCGACATATTTTGCTTCAATTTCTTGGTCATTCAAATAACTTAACGTAAACTTTAAAATTATCATTTTAATGTTGTTTTCAATCTTTTCGTATCTCTCTCTATTTTTAAATTTTTCTTTATTTGCTTCAAGTGACTCCAATGCAAACATAGCATTTTTATCCATTAATTTCATCATAGTATCATACGTTGTATCTTGAATAAGCTTTGTCTCATATCTGGTAATCGTTACCTCTCCTAAGCCCAACATATATGAAAATTCTGCTTGTGTTACTCCATATTTTTGTCTTATTTGCTTTATTTCTAATGATGTAAGCATATTATGTTCTTTTCTGTAAACATCTCTTGATCTCAAAAGATTTTCGTCCATCATTTTTGCAGATACAAACTCATTTTCCTCTTCATTAGTCTCTTTACATTCAAAATAAACCTCTTTATATTTAACGCATTCTCCTTTTATATTTATACTGCTTAATCTTTCTCTTTCTTCTACTTCGTGTTCTTTATCACAAAGTGGACAATATCTTTTTACTACTCTTAATAACTTACTATTCATATTTCCAACCTCCTTAACCATATGGGAAATTATTCACCTGAAATCTCGCAAAATGAAATGAAATACAAAAAATTTTTCTATTCTGTATACTTCTTATTTTTACCTTGATATAAACTTGTTTTAAATTAATCCTTTTAATAAATACCCAAAATTGTGGCGAATATACATTTTTAACATCAGTTAAAGTCTCAATATATTCTGAAATTTTTAATTCTTTTAAATTTCTTATAATATCATTTTTATCGTAATTCAATTGAATTAGTGTATTTTTCGTTGTGTATGCATCATCATCTGTTTCATTTTTCTTCTTAAGTAATATATCAAAATCCTCATTTATATTAAACTTTTTATCATTTATTATATGTTTTAGTTCCAACAAAAAGTTTTCTACTTGTTCTTTTGAGGAAATTTGCTTATTTTCCATTTGCATCACCATAATTATTATAACTATCAATTGATAGTTTGTCAATATATTTATTTCCATTTTCCATAATTTTTTCTATTAGTAATCGTTGTCATTCCGCTTATTCCGTGTTATAATTATACAAGTTTTATTTAGGAGTTTTATGATGATAGAAAAATATTTAAATAAATTGGAATATAATAAAATTTTAGATTTAGTGTCTAATTATTGCTCTACATATATTGGAAAAGACTTTGTTTCTAAGCTGATGCCATTAAATAATAAAGATTTAGTAAAAATGAAGCTTGAAGAAACCAGTACGGCTCAGACTTTGCTTTATAGAAAAGGAGAACCACCTATTTCAAATATTACTAATATTGATATTTGGATAAAAAATTTAGAAAGCTATAATTCATTATCAGCTAAAGCTTTGTTAGATGTAGCTCATGTATTACAGACATCTAGATTTTTGCATGACTATTTTTTTGCTGATAATACTTTTGATTTGTCTGATTTTTCACTTTTAGAAGATTATTTTTCTATGCTTTATTATAATGAGACAATAGAAAAAAATATTCTAAATTCCATAATCGATGAATATACAATCGCAGATGATGCGTCAAAAACATTGTCTGCTTTACGTAGAAATAAGCGTAAATTAGAGCAAGATGTACGTGATAAATTGTCTAATTTTATCCACTCGTCTTCATATTCTAAATATTTAATGGATTCGATTATTACTATTAGAAATGATAGATTCGTTATCCCCGTAAAAGAAGAATATAAAGATAGCATTTCTGGTGCAATTTTAGATATTTCAGCTAGTGGCTCTACTGTTTATATTGAGCCTTCTTCAATATTTGAGCTTAATAATAAAATTAATGGAATTAAAGCAGAGGAATCAATCGAAATTGAGAAAATTCTAAAAAATTTATCATTATCATTGTTCCCTATTGCAAGTAAAATAAAGACTACATTAGGAGCAATTGGTCAAATTGATTTTATATTTGCTAAGGCAAAATATTCAAAGAAAATCAATGGAATTTGTCCTCTGATAAATGATAAGAAAGAAATTAATTTATATGGTGCTAGACATCCTCTAATAAGTCCAGAAGTAGTTGTTCCAATTGATATTTCGTTAGGTAACAATTATACTTCATTATTGATTACAGGGCCAAATACTGGTGGAAAAACTGTAACTCTTAAAACTGTCGGTCTATTCTGCCTGATGGCTTGCAGTGGAATTCTTATTCCTGCAAGAGAAAACAGCAGTATATTCGTATTCGATAATGTTTTTGCCGATATTGGCGATGAGCAGAGTATTCAAGAATCTTTGAGTACATTCTCATCACACATGGTAAATATAATAGAAATTTTAAAGAACGCAACTTCATCAAGCTTAGTTTTATTAGATGAACTTGGTTCTGGTACAGACCCAGTTGAAGGAGCAAGCTTAGCTATAAGCATCTTAGAGAATTTGCATACTCTTGGAGCCTTAACTATTTGCACAACTCACTATCCAGAGCTAAAAAAATATGCCTTAACACATGAAGGATTCGAAAACGCAAGCTCTGATTTTGATGTAGAACATCTTCGCCCTACTTACAAGTTATTGATTGGTATTCCCGGAAAGAGTAATGCTTTTGCAATTAGCAAAAAATTAGGTTTGTCTGATGAAATATTAGATAGGGCAAAATCTTTTCAGAAAGATGATGATGTCAATATAGAAACATTATTGAAAAATATTTATGATGATAAATTGGCTATTGAAGAGGAAAAAGAAAAAATTAGAAAAAATTCTAGTCAGGTAGAACTTTTAAGAAAATCGTTAGAAAGAGACAATTCAAAATTGACACAAGAGGCGGAAAATATTGTATCTGATGCAAAGCAAAAAGCAAGAGAAATCTTGCTAGATGCTAAAGACGAGGCAAATGAAATAATACGTGAATTAAATAAAGAATCTACTAACACAAAAAGTGCAAATGTTTTAAGAAACAAATTAAACTCATCAATAGATACACTTTCACATATTGAAACTGATAATTCAGTAAGCAATTCTAAGTCTTTGTCATCGGAAGATATTACAGTCGGCATGGAAGTAATGTGCAAAAACTTCAATGCTAAAGGAACCGTTCTTTCACTTCCAAACAGGTCGAATGAAGTACGTGTTCAGATTGGAGCTCTAACAACAAATGTTAAACTATCAGATTTATTATTATTGAATACTTCAAAAAAATCTAGTACAAAACAATCTGGTAGCACACATAAAAATAGCAATGTTACATTTTCAAATAATAAAGCTCAAAATGTAGCCTCAGAAATTAATGTCATCGGATTAACAGTTGACCAAGCACTTCCTATTGTGGATAAATATTTAGACGATTGCTACATGGCAAATTTAGAAAACGCTAGAATAGTTCACGGAAAAGGAACAGGACGTTTACGCGATGGAATTCACAGTTTTCTAAAGAAGAATCCTCATGTAAAAAGTTACAGAATGGGAACCTATGGAGAAGGTGAAATGGGTGTAACTGTTGTAAGTTTTAAATAAACAAAAATAAGAGGAATTTTAAAATTTTCCTCTTATTTTCTTTAACCTTGGTAGGGAAATAATTTATTCAAACATATTTCCAACCCCAACAGGATTTCCTCTTAAAAAGTCTCCTATCGCCATTCTTTTAGAGTTTTCTCCTTGTATTTCAAGTACTTGTAATATTCCATCATTTGCTTTTATAAATAGGCCTTTCTTATCATCTGAAAATAATACAGTTCCAGCTTGCATTTTGTTTAAATGATATTTGTATTCTTCTAATTCCTGGAATTTTTCTAATAATTCATTTTCTGTTAGTGTTTGTACTTTCCAGAATTTTATCTTTTTGCCGTCTAAAAATGTGTATGCTCCCATTATTGGATTTAAGCCTCTTACAAGATTTTTTATATCATTTGCAGTCTTGTTTTTCCAGTCTATTTTTGCCATTTCTTTAGATAGCATTGGAGCCATAGTTCCTTCTTCTGGTTGTTTAGTTCTTGTGGCAGTTCCATTCTCAATTTCTTTTACTGTTTTTATTAATAGATTTGCTCCTATCGTTTTTAATCTATCCCACAATTCACCAGTCGTTTCATCTTCGCCAATTTCGACTTCTTCTTTTAATATCATGTCTCCCGTATCCATTCCAGCATTCATAAACATAGTTGTTACACCTGTTTTCTTATCTCCGTTTAGCACAGCCCACTGAATTGGTGCGGCACCTCTATATTCTGGCAATAATGAGCCATGAACATTTACACAACCATATTTTGGAATATCTAACAATTCTTGTGGCAAAATTTTTCCATATGCAACAACACAAATTAAGTCTGGATTTAGTTTCTTTACTTCCTCCAAAAATTCCGGATTATTTCTAACTTTTATAGGTTGATAAACTTGCAAATTTTTCTCTATTGCATATTCTTTTACAGGAGAAGCTACCATCTTCATGCCTCTTCCCTTTGGTTTATCTATATTTGTAACTACTCCAATTATATCATATTTTGCTTCATATAAAGCCTTAAGTGACTCTAATGCAAAATCTGGTGTTCCCATAAATAAAATTCTCATATTTTATCATACCTTTCATTCGAGATTACTAAAAAATTAATTTAAAACATTTTATTTTTTAATTATTAAGCTACTAACTTGTTTTGTACAAAATTAGTAGCATTATTCTAGTCAATTGTAATTTATTTGTTGTCTTCTGGACTAATATATTCTAAAGTACCTGGAATCATGTTATCAATAAACAAAACCCCATTTAAATGATCTATTTCATGGGCTAAAGCTTGTGCTAGTAAGTCTTTCCCAACTATTTTTACTTTCTTTCCTTCTTCGTTTAAAGCTTCAACCACAACTTCTTTTGGTCTTATCATTTTTGCATATTCATTTGGAAAGCTTAAGCATCCCTCTTCGACTTCTTGTTCTCCTTTAGTCTTAATAATTTTAGGGTTTACAAGTTTTAATGGCTCTTCACCATCATATAAATCTATAACAATTACTCTTTTAAGTACACCAACTTGTGGTCCAGCTAGTCCAACTCCATTATATTTGTGCATGGTTTCAACCATATCATCTAATAATTCTTTTATTCTATCATCAACAGTTTCAACCTCTCTTGAAGTCTTTCTTAGAATTTCATCATTTGATAATCTTATTTCTCTTATTGCCATTCTTTTTACTCCTTTCTCCCATTATAAATATTGATGCCTATGTTGTATTTTTTTATAATTTCTTATGAAATTCATTCAAATAATTTTTACAGCATATTGCTTGGATTTACATCTACAACTATTCTAGTATCATTTTTTGTATTTTTATTTCCAGCATTTTTTACAGTATCGTCTATTGCATTTATTATCGGCTCTCCCACAATACATTTTATTATTATTCTCCACCTAAATTTATTTTTTATTCTGTCAATTGGAGCTGGAACAGGCTTGTACAATAATATTTGCAATTTTTCCGTATGTATTTTTGCCTTCAAACTTTCATATATTTTATTCGAAGTTTCTTCTAATTCTTTATACGATTTACTAGAAACTCCAATTAGTATTATATCACAGAAAGGCGGATATCTCAACTGTTTTCTTAGGTGTATTTCTGTATCATAAAATAATTTGTAATCTTGTTTTTGTGAATATTGAATACAAAATGCATCTGGATTGTAAGTTTGGATTATTACTCTTCCTTTGTCTTTTCCTCTTCCAGCACGACCGGCAACTTGAGTAAGAGTTTGAAAAGTACGCTCGTGAGCCCTATAATCGTCTATATTTAGACTACTATCAGCAGCAATTACTCCAACAAGAGTAACATTTGGAAAATCGTGTCCCTTTACCACCATTTGAGTTCCAATAAGTATATCTATTCCATCTTTTTTGAAGCTATTTAAAATATCTTCGTGTGAATTTTTCTTTGTTACTGTATCTATGTCCATTCTGATTGTTGTAGCATCAGGAAACATTGTTTTTATCTGCTCTTCTAGTTTCTGTGTTCCAGTTCCAAAGTATCTTATGTTTTTTCCACCACATTCTGGGCATACTGTAAGTGCCTTTGTCTCGTAACCACAATAGTGGCACTTTAATTTATTTTCCTTCAAATGATATGTAAGAGTTATATCACAATTCTTACATTTAGCAGTATATCCACAATCTCTACACATTATGAAAGTAGCAAATCCTCTTCTATTTAAGAATAAAATTGTCTGCTTCTTATTTTTTAAATTTTCTTCAATCTCGTCATGTAATTTTTGACTAACCATTGTTTTATTACCACTTGCAAGTTCATGGCGTAAATCTACAATTTCTATATCTGGAAGGCTTGCATTATTAGCCCTTTTGGTTAATTCCAGCAATTCTTTCTTTCCATTTATAGCATCATGATATGTTGTCATATCTGGAGTAGCACTTCCAAGAACTACAGGTACATTATGCTGTTTTCCTAAGTAACTTGCAATCTCTTTTGCACTGTAGCGAGGACTCATCTCAGACTTATATGAATCGTCATGCTCCTCATCAATTATGATTAACCCCAAATTTTGGACCGGTGCAAAAATTGCAGACCTTGCTCCTATTACAATTTTGGCATCTCCACGTTCAATCTTTTTCCATTGGTCATATCTTTCACCAACTGATAATTTGCTATGTAAAACTGCTATTTTTTTTTCACCAAATCTACTCAAAAATCTATCCACAGTCTGTGGAGTAAGCGAAATTTCTGGAACTAGCATAATGCTGTCTTTCCCAAGTTTCAACGCCTCTTCTATTAGTCTTATGTAAATTTCTGTTTTTCCAGAACCAGTAACACCAAATAATAAAAATTCATCATATTCATCAAATTGCAAAGAAGCATTTATTTTATCAAAAGCATCTTGTTGTTCCGAATTTAACACCAAATCATGACTCTTTTCTATAACTTTATGTATAAATGGATTTCTCTCTACTTCTTTTTCTACAATTTCAATATAACCATTCTTTTCAAGAGTTTTTAAAACAGCATTCGTTACATCTGCAAACATCTGCAAATCTGTACTTAATATTTCATTTTCAACGTTTTCAATTAAAAATTTTAAGGCTCTAATCTGTTTCTCAGATTTCAACTTTTTACTCTCTATATCTGCCTCAATTTCGTCCGCTTCTTTTGTTAAATATACAAAATTTTGTGTCTTATCATTTACTCTATTAGACATGACCTTTGCAGTTGTTCCAGGTGGCAACATTAGCTTCATACAATCTGATATATTGCAGAAATATCTATGAGCCATCCACTTTGCAAGCTCAATTTTCTCATCACTTAAATGCAACTTGCTCTCAATTTGAGCAATACTTTTTAATTTATCTAAATACTCAGAAGTCTCTTTGATTCCAACAATGTATCCTTCTTCAAGCTCCTTCTTATTGCCAAAAGGCAGCAAAACTCTAGCTCCCACAATAGCCTGTGCTTCAAGCTCTTCTGGGATAATATAGTCAAATTTTCTATTCAAATTCTTAACATTGCTGTTTATAATAACTTCTGCTATCATGATTGCTCCTTTTCTTATGGTAAGATTATATAATTTTTTTATAAGATTAGCAATAATTTATTCAAAGATTGATTAAAACCCGGTATGCTGTAACATACCGGGTTTTTTAGATAATCTTTGATTATCTGTATCTTTTCAAAATTCAGTTCTTGCTCTTAAGCATTAAAATTCTACATTTTTTACTTTACTTTCATTTTCTATTATTGCTGTTATTATTTGTATTGTTTTTTCTAAGTTATTGTTTTTTAATACATAATCATATACGCCAATTTTAGATTCTTCATAATCAAATCTATTTAAACGCAAGGTTATCTCTTTTGGATCTGCATCTGGTGTTCTTTGCAATAATCTTCTATGCAATTCTTCCTTTGGAACACGTAAGAATATTGTTACTATTCTTGTATCTTTTCCTAGTAGTTTTACTAAATTTTCTGTTCCATTTACATCGATATCTTTTACTATTATTTTTCCACTTTCTAAGCGTTCATTTAATAAATGCTTTGATGTTCCATAATAATGGTCGTGGTGTACGTCGTACTCGTATAAGTCCCCGTTTTTTATTAATTCTTCGAATTCTTGTGTAGAAATAAAGTTATATATTTCCCCATTTACTTCGCCTTCTCTTGGTTCTCTATCTGTATAAGATGGTAAAGATGTAATATTTGTATTTCTTTTTATTAATTCTCTTTTTATTGTGTCTTTACCAGCACCAGAAACTCCTGATAATAATACTAGCATACCTTCACCTTTCCAGCATCAATCTCATCTGCTGCTATAGAATCTGGAGCTACATCATCTGTTTTTACTAATGGTTCTGCTCCTTGTGCAATTTGTCTAGCTCTTTTTGATGTTGCAATTACTAATTCATATCTATTATCTACCTTCTCTAGTAATTCTGCAACGCTTGGTTTTATCATCATAATTCAATTACCTTCTTTCCAATTTTCTACTATTATACCACGTTTTAGTGGCTTTGTCACTTTAAAATACTAAATTTATTCTATATTTTGTATTTGCTCTCTTATGTCCTCTAGCTCAACCTTTAAATCAATTACTGCTTTTGTTATTTCTCCACTTCCTGCTTTCGAACCTATTGTGTTAGTTTCTCTATTCATTTCTTGTATCATGAAATCTAGTTTCTTTCCAACCGGTCCATCACTATTTATTAATTCTTTAAATTGAACTATATGGCTGTTCAAACGAGTTAATTCTTCTTCAATTGATGTTTTGTCTGCATATATTACCGCTTCTTGTGCAATTCTATTTTCATCAACAACATCAGTTTTTAGAATTTCTTTTACTCTTTTCTCTAATTTACTTACATATTCTTCGACTATGCCTTTAGAATTTTCGGCTATTTTATCAACTAAATTCTGTACTCTTTCTATTCTCACAAGTAAATCTTGTTTTATATTTTCGCCTTCTGTTTTTCTCATTTCTATTAAGCTATCCAATGCCATATTTAAACATTGTAAAGCCTCACTTGCAATTTCTTCATCATTGTCCGAATCTATCGAATTTAATATATCTGGAAGTTTTGCTATTTCAACAACACTAATATTTTCAGATAAATTGTTTTCATCGGCAATCTCTCTTAACTGCTTTATGTATTCTTTTGCAATTTCCTTGTTTAAAACAACATTCTTAGATTTATTACTAAAGTCGAAAAAGCTAACTGATACTTCAACTTTTCCTCTAGTAATTCTATTGGCAATTTGTTTTCTTATTTTATCTTCCATAAAACTTAGTCTCTTTGGAGATTTTACTGTTATATCACTATATTTATTATTTACAGTTTTTATTTCTATTATGTAGTTTTTACCGTTACTTTCTAAACTAGCTCTTCCAAAGCCTGTCATGCTTTTCATTGTTTGCAACATTCCTCCTTCAACATATAGTTTCGAGTTGTAATTATGTTTAATCTTTACTATTCTTCTGCGACAATCTCTTTAACATCACTTATTGTCTTTTTCCATTTTAATTTTTCACGTATATATATCGATATTGATTTTACAAGATAATACAATACGCCTATGCAAGCTACAATATTTGCTACTGCTATAAATTTGTCTTTATGTAATATGCATGTATATAATAATACCAAAGACATTATTGCTACAAATAACATTTCCACTCCATATAATGCTGTTTTATCATCATCTTTTCCATATGCAAACTCAAATAATATAATTGCAATTGCCAAAATTGATAAGCTGAATACCTTCAAATCTGTTATAAATGTTACACCTTCAATATTTAAAAAACCTATTCCGATTCCAATAAAATATAATGTTACAACAATTCCTAGAATAATATTTGCAAATACCTTTTTATATATTTTTTTCTTTTCATCTTTTGGCATTTTTTTAGCTGTTTCAATTTGTTCTTCTATTTGTTTTTCATCAATTTTTTTCTTATCTTTTTTCTTTTTAGCCGGAACATCTTTTACTTCTTCGAATTTATCAACATTATTTAGTTGTTCATTAATTATTTGTTTAATTCTATCGTCTGTTTTTTTCGATTTTTTTACTGCCTTAGATTTTTCTACCTTGTTAGTATTTCCACTTTTAGTTGTTTTCTTAGCATTAGTCTTTTTTTCTGTAGGAGTAGTTGTTTTTTTTGTGGTATTTGTCTTTGAAGCTCCTTTTTTAGTAGTCTTACTTTTTGTTTTCGTATTAGCTTTCACTGGCTCTTCAATAGCAATTTCTTTCTTTGTATTCTTTCCAACTCTTGAGCTTGAAGTTTTTTTAGCAGTAGATGAGTTTTCTTTTGAACTTTTCTTAGTTTTAGATGTTGTAGTGTTCTTCTTAGTTACACTTTTATGCGTTGTAGTTTTTGTTGTTTTTGGCTTTTCTTGTTTTTCAGAATTTCCTGCTACTTTGCTTTCACTAACAGTATCTTCATTTATTTCTTCTATATTACTATTTTTCTCTATATTATTTTCTGCCATTTTCAAAATCCTCCACATAACAATTATACCAAATTTGGTATTTATATTTCAAGGTAAAAAGAACTTTATTTAATATATTTTTTTTTAGTATATATTTAATAGACTCTGCTATGCAAAGTCTACTAAATAATTTCAGTATTAATTTTCTTAAGAATTATATTCTAATTCATAAATTATATTTCCAGCCATAACCACCCCAGCAGTTTCTGTTCTTAGAATTCTTTTTCCTAGTGAAACAAATTTAGCGTTTTTTTCTGCTAACATTACTAATTCTTTTTCAGATATTCCGCCTTCTGGGCCAATAACTATAGCAATATTATATTGTTGTTCACTAGAGTTATTGCTTTTTATCTTTCTTTCTAGTTTTTGTAATTCAGTTTTTAGCATATTATGTTCTTCATTCTCATATGCAACTAACACTGCATCAAATTCTGTTGTATCTATATCTTTTAGCTTAGTTATATTTCCTATTTGCGGAATAATATCTCTCATAGATTGTTTTGCTGCAATCTCTGCTATTTTCTGCCATCTTTCAAGTTTTTTACTTGCAATTTTTTCATCAAGTTTTACAACAGTTCTCTCCATAATTACTGGAACTATACTTTTTATTCCAACTTCTGTATTTTTTTGAATTATTAATTCCATTTTTTCAAACTTTGGAATTCCTTGGAATAATGTTATATGTACATTTGATTCTGTTGTTTCATTTATCCTACTTATAATTTTACATTCGACTTCATTTTTAGAATAATTAACAATTTCAGCATTATAATTATCACCTGTGTCTTGATTGCAAATTTGTATTTCATCCGCTGTTTTCATTCTCAATACATTTATTATATGGTTTACATCGTCACCAATTATTACGATATCATTATTATTTATTTGCTCTGTTTTTACAAAAAATTTAGACATGTTATTTACCTCAATTCAATTTTATGTTTACATTATAGCAAACTTTGGAGTTTTTAGCAACATCAATATTAAACATAAAAAGCCTAAAAATAGTCAGTTTCACAAAATTAGAAAATATTAAAAAATTTATACACTAATCTTGACAATGTCTTAACAATAAAATTTTCGCCCAAAAAGGGGCGTCCCTATTGGGCGAAATTTTTATTGTTTTTTTATTTTTGGTTTTGCAATTAAAGATGCCAAATATCCGAAGAATATTGCTGCTGCTATTCCTCCAGCGTTTGCTTTTACTCCACCGATGAACGCACCTAATAAACCTACTTCTTTTACAGATTCTAAGGCTCCTTTTGCAAGGTTTGCCCCAAAGCCTGTAAGTGGAACTGTTGCACCGGCTCCGGCAAAGTCAATTAAATATTTATATAATCCGAGTCCTCCTAATATTGCTCCCACAGTAACAAATATTACGAGTATTCTAGCAGGTGTTAATTTAGTTTTATCTAATAAAATTTGACCTATTATACATATTCCTCCACCTGTAACAAAACATCTTAGTAATTGCATCCAATCTATACTTTGAATAAATTCCATAAGTCATCCTTTCTACATTTCTACAATTAATTTTATAATGCCTTACATTTCAATGGAAATTGCATGTGCTATTCCCGGTATTGTCTCTCCCTGTTGCATACTAGTCGAGTTCATCAATGCACCTGTTGCAATTAGAAGAATTCGTTTTAATTTTCCTTCTTTTAGCTGTTTAAAGAAATATCCGGAAAATAATGTTGCAATACATGCACATCCACTTCCTCCTGAATGTGTATCTTGTTTTTCTTTGTCAAACATTAGCACTCCACAATCGTTATAATTAGCCTTTATATTATAGCCTTTACTCTGAGCCATTTCTTGCACTATTTCTTTGCCAATATAGCCTAAGTCTCCTGAAATTATCGCATCATAATAGCTTGGCTTTCTTCCTGTATCTTGAAAGTGAACCATTAGAGTATCTAATGCTGCTGGAGCCATCGCAGCTCCCATATTATTTGCATCTTTTATTCCCATATCTACCATCTTTCCAGGCGTAATGTTTGTTATACGAGGTCCTTTTCCACTATTGCTTAATATTGCAGCTCCTGCTCCAGTTACAGTCCATTGTGCTGTTGGTGGTCTTTGAGTTCCAAGTTCTAGTGGGAACCTAAATTGTTTTTCCGCACTACAAAAGTGGCTCGAAGTCGCACATATTACATTATTGGCAGCTCCACCTTCTATAAATACTGAGCCCAAGCACATACTTTCCACAAAAGTCGAACATGCTCCAAACACTCCAAAGAAAGGTACATTTGTGTCTCTTAATCCAAAGTCTGAAGAAATACATTGGTTTAGTAAATCTCCAGCAAAACAATAGTCTATATCTGTATTTGCTAAACCGGATTTTGAAACTGCCAAATTTACGGTTTCTTTTATTATTTTACTTTCCGCTTTCTCCCATGACTTTTCTCCCCAGAACTCATCTTCCAAGCACTTATCAAAATAGCTTGCCATTGGGCCATTAGCTTCTTTTGGTCCAACAATCGAAGCAGTTTGTAATATTATTGGCGGATTATCGAAACATACAGTTTGTTTTCCAATTTTATGCATATAAAAATCTCCTTTACTTATAAAACTTCTCTTTAATTGAACATAAAAAATCCATTAGATAAATATTGCTGCTATAATTCCAATTATTACTGAAGTTGATATACCAAATACTAAAACCGGTCCTGCAACAGTAAACATTTTGCCACCAACGCCCATAACATATCCTTCGGATTTATATTCTATAGATGGAGAAACGATTGAGTTAGCAAACCCTGTTATTGGTACTAATGAACCAGCACCAGCAAATTTTCCAATTCTGTTAAACACATTTAATGCCGTTAAAATAGCAGAAATTGCGATTAACGAAATCGATACTACAGTCGATGCCATAGTATTATCCATTCCTTTAAACATACAAAAGTCTAATATAATTTGTCCGATTGAGCAAATTAATCCTCCAACCCAAAAGGCATTAAAACAATCCTTTAATATCGGGGAATTTGGTGACTTTTGTTTTACATACTCGTTGTATTCTTTATTTGTATTGATCTGTTCCATTCTATTTTCCTCCTTTCGATTGAAAATAATTACAATTTTTTATTTTCTATCCCTATCAATCATAAACGTTAAATCAATATCCACGTAATATTCGGTTATTTTATCACCATTGATTTTTGCTTTTTGATTTACGACAGTAACACCAGTTAAATAATCTATAGTCTTAGATGCTTCGGCTATTGTTTGTACAATTGCATCTTTCCATGAAACTTTAGATGTGCCTGTTACCATTATATGTTTTTCCATAAGCTTCCCTCCAATTTTTTATTCATAGTCTAGCTTTTCCAGAAACAAAAAAATTATGCGAAAATAATGACAATTTTCGCATAATTAAAAAATAATATGTTAATTCGTTTTCATTTTGATTTCACCTTTCGCTATAGCGAATATATGAATTAAATTTCTAGATTGAATAATAAGTTAGTTCTTATATACTCACTAGCACATACCTTAATTTTTCTATACTTTTAATATTTTTTCTACTTCTTTTTCGGTTAATTCTACAGCTTGAGCTATCTGTTCTATAGATAAATTCATATTTTTCAAAGTCTTCACAATTTTTTCTTTTGTTGTTTTTTCTCCTTCTCTCCTTCCTTCTCGCCTTCCTTCTTCTCTTCCACGTGCTTCTCCCTCTTTTTCTCCGAGTTCTCTATTCGTTTTCATCTCTACGTTGTATCTCATAATGCTCCACTCACGTTCTTCATACTTTGCAACTTCATCTGGATCTTGGCTTAATTTATTTAGTTCCTTTACTGTTTTATTTACTTCTTCATTTTCTTTTGCCGACATTTCCACTTTTTTCTCCTCACTTCCATCTATTAACCAAAGCCATTGCTCTAGTTTTGTATTACAGTCTGGATTTTTTTCTTTAAATTTTGGTAATTCTATAAAGTGCATTTCAAATGTATTTGTTGCCTCTTCCTCTTCTTCATTATAGCCCATATCAACAAATTCTATTGGGTCTGTATCTTCATATTTCATTCTTGCAATTGAATGATATGAATTTCTTTCTAAATAATTATATTTCAATATGTTTATTGTTATTATTTTTTTCAGTTCTTTGTAATTTTGCTTAGCTTTTAATTGTTCTGCTGCAAGTTTTGATAGATATGTACTAGACCTTTCTTTTATATTATGTTCATTTGAGACCTGCATTTCTACATCTACTACTCTTTCATTATCTATATCCAATTTTAAGTCTAATATTCCAAGTTTTTCATCTGCCATATTAGGCGTTAATTCTGGATTTTTTACCTCTACTTTATTTATATGTATATTCAAAATTGCTTCTAAGAAATCCTTCAACATTGAATTATTTTCTTCTCTTGCAAATATTCTTTTAAAAACATAATCTGACGTTAGTGGTAACCTAGTTACCTTCGTATCTTCTGCCGCATTATTATTTTTCTTTAATTCGTCCATTGACTTCCTTTCCATTTTACCATTTCATTTACTGTTTTTCAACTAATAAGTAAAATTTTGTATATTTTCTCTCATATTTTTTCTCGGACGTTTATAAAATATTCTTTCTTCTGTCTGCTAGCTGTTTTTTCAATTTTATTTTGGATTTACCTTTCGCTATAGCGAATATAGAAATTAACTTTCTAGATTAAATAATAATTTGATAAAATTGTTTAGAATTCTAATAATAATTAACGTTAATACTTTTGTAGGTACCTATTTAAAGTATTTGAATTATATACCTAAAAATGCAAAAAAACAAGCATAATCATGTATCAAATTTCGACACATTTTTTGTGTTAATTGAAAAAGTAAATTCTATTTAATAAAAATATAGTGTAAATAAGTCTTATAGTAATTCTTATTGTAAGATTAAATTATAGTGGTATAATAGAGATTCAGATGCTTCTTGGGAAAGAAGGTTAATTATGAGTTTTAATGGTAAACATCTTTCTTTAGAATATAGAAAAATTATTGAGGAAAACATTAACAAAGGATTAAGAAAATTTGAAACAGCCAAAGAACTTAATAAAAGTCAATCAATAATAGGAAAAGAAATAAAAAACAATAGAAAACGTAGATATTCACAAGCGGAAGATGTGCCAAGAAAATGCAAATATTACACAGAAAAAATACGAATATTCTCTTAAAGATTCAAGACAAGGTGTTAATTTAAATACAACAGAGCTTTATGAATTAGCACACACAATATGCCCTTTAATCAAACAAGGACAGTCAATTTACACGATTTTACAGAATCATAAGAAAATTACACAATGCGAAAAAACAATCTATACATACATTGAAATGGGCTTATTCAAGGATTGGGGTGTAACCAATATTGATTTAAGAAGAAAAGTAAGAAGAAAAATAACAGGTAAAAATAAATTTAAGAAAAGATTTGAATCTGCTGATTATACCGGAAGAAAATATGATGATTATATTGAATTTGTAAAGAATAATCCAACGTATGCAACAACAGAAATGGATACGGTTTATAATCATCAAGAAGGTCCATACATACAAACATTTATATTTGAAAATACCGGATTTATGATTGGTCGCTTAAAGCAACATAGAACTTCTGAAGAAACGTCTGAATCTTTAAATTATTTTCAAGAACTTCTTGGAGATGAAATGTATAAAAAATTGTTTGGACTATTATTAACAGACAGAGGATCAGAGTTTGCAAAACCAGAACTTTTTGAAGTAAACACAGAAACAGGAGAAATTAGAAGCAATATATTTTATTGTGATGCACAAATGCCAAGTCAGAAACCACATGTGGAAAACAATCATGAATTTATACGAGACATTATTTTAAAGAAAAAAGATATGTCGGCTTTAACGCAAGATAAACTTGATTTAATGTTCTCTCATATCAATTCTGTTCCAAGAAAATCGCTTGGAGGAAAAACACCGTATGAGGCATTCGATTTTTTCTATGGCAAAGAACCATTAGAAAAGTTTAATATACAGAAGATAAAAGAAGATGAGGTCACATTACAGCCTTATCTTCTTAACTTATAAAATCAACGCTAACCGAATGTTGCCGCTGTTGCGAGCACAATTACGTGAATAGAAATTAGTCTTACCTTAAAAAAATTAATTTGAATTCACTCGCTTAAATGTGCCTTTTTTTCTTGTCTATATCCTCATTTTACACTAAAAACAAGCAAAAATCAATGTTTTGACATTAAATTTTTGATTATAAATATCATTTACTCGGTAACTAGAATTTACTTTTTCCAAATAGAAATTACTTTTTCAATTGACCAATGTAATATTCTATTTTTGTTCTTCCATTATTTCATTTTTTACTGCAATGTTAACCAACATACTAATCGATAAACCATATTTTATCTTCAATTCGCTCAAACCTTTTAACAAACTCTCTCTTATTAGAATAGACCTTGTAACGCAAGTTCTATTTCTATTCTCGTATACCTCTATTTTTTCTTTTTCAACCAGTTCTTCTATTGCCACGTTTATTAACTTACTTATTGAAGCTTCATATACCTCTTTAGATAATCTTTCTAATTCCAAATATAATTTTTCATCAATATAAAATGTTCTACTTATTAATTTTTCCTTTTTATAAATTTTATCTGAATACGCCATTTTTTCTCCTTCCATTTTACCCATTAGTTATTTTCTAAATAAATTTAATGTAATTTTGCAACCACTCATAGTTCTATACTTTTTCCAATTTTTAATATATAATTTTTATGTTTTATGGAGGTGTATATGAGTACTTTATACAATAGATACTTACAGCTAAAGCAAGAAAAGTGCGATGTTTATTATTTATTTAAATACGGAATTTTCTATATATTTCTAGATGATGATGCAAAAGATATATCAAAATTGTTTAATTTTAAGTTAACAAATCTGAATGCTTCTGTTGTAAAATGTGGTTTTCCTGCTTCACAATTAAATAAATATTTAGCATACTTTCGTGGTTCTAATATTTCAGTAAAAATTATAGAATCCACCCAAAGTCCAGTATTGTCAGACTATACATATGTGTACTATAAAAAATGTGACAACTTAATAGAAAATATAGCAAAAATAGATCCAGATACTCTTTCTGTTAGTGAAGCTTTTAACACATTGCAAAAATTAGCAAGAGAAAGCACGGAGCTAATGGAATATCGCAAAGCTATTAAATAAATTTATTGTATTTTCCACTCATGTTATGAGTTTATTAAATCTTACATTAAAAAAAGGGATAATATGGATATATTTTTTATGACATTTTATGAATTATAAAAGCAAACTTAGAAAAGGAATACTTTCAACAAATCTCTTTATTGAAAGTATTCCTTTTCCATAACATTTCTTTTCAACTATTCTCTATATTTTTAATTTAACATTTTAGTGTTTCGTTCGTTTCCTACCAGAGTCGCACTAAAATTCTATTCATTTTTACCATTTAATAGGAAGGAATAAACTTCTTTAATATCTAATACTTTATTGGCATAGGTCCTTAAACCTATACATCGAAAATGATATTAGAGTGGCACGGAACCCGTTGTTAATGTTGGCATTGCCTGAATTATTGTCCCAACGGTTGCCTGCTGGATTGTTGTTGTTGTAATTACCACCACGAAGCACAACCGTCTCGGAAGTTGAGTAATTAGCTTACAGTTTATCCCTAATATATAATTTTTTCTCGTAGTAATTCATCTTGTAATAATATATTTTTCTTTTTTAATGTATATGTATTTGCAATATTAAAATATCCCAAATGCCCTGTCAAATAAATTCTTGCATCTTTTGAAGATAAGTTTTCATTTTTTATCTCTCTGAGTAACTTTTTTACTTTTTTCTTAAATTTTTTCTTTCCCTTATCTCTAACTTTCATTCTGTTTTCATTTATTTTATATCCACAGAAATTAACACCTTGTTTTCCTCTAAATATGTTAGTTTTATCATTTAGTTCAAGCTCTAAATGTTCTTTTAAAAATTTTTTTATTTTATCCAATGCCTCTTTTGCATCTTTTTTAGTTTTAAAAAGAATAACAATATCATCCATATATCTATAATAAAATGGAACTTTTAACTTTCTAGTTGCATATTGGTCCAACTCGTTTAAATAAATATTAGCAAAAGTCTGTGATGTATAATTTCCTATTTCTATGCCCTTTTGACGTTTCTGTGCAGTTAATATTTGACGTATTAGCCATAATAGCTTCTCATCTTTTATTCTTCTTGTTAATATTTTATATAATATTTTTTTATCAATACTATTAAAATATTTTCTTATATCCATTTTCAATATATAATAATCTCTATATGCTCTTTTCATTTTTCGCATTCCTAATTGCAAATCTAATGTTGCATTGTGCATTCCGTCTATCTTTTATACAAGCATATGTTGTCTTTATAAAACTTGGCACATAATATGGAGCCAAAAAATTGTCTACTATCCACCTATGTACAATTCTATCTATATATGGTGCTTTTTCTATAAATCTTTCTTTGGGTTCATATACTTTAAAAGCACTATATTTTCCATGTACATATGTTCCACTCTTTAATTTTTCATACAAATATTTTATATATTCTTCTTCCTTTAACGAAAAAAGTATAACTTCTCTTCTTAGCTTTTTGCCTTTGCAAGATAACTTATGTGCTCTCATTAAACTTTCATATGATAATATCTCATCATATTTATTTCTTATCCATTTTGCCATTTTCTAATTCTTCCGCATTTCTTATAACCACTATAAGATTTTTTCGAGTTTTCTGTATATATCCTTCAATCAAAATATTACTTTCAATTTCGAATTTTCGATAAATTAAATCTGCCATACCATTTTTTGCTATCACCTGAATATTGACTTCTGACTTTTCGTTTTGTAGCTCAATAAATAAAATCGCATATACTTTTCCTTTATCAACTAATCTATAATCTATATTTTTTATACAACCTGATATTATTATTCTATTCATTTGGCGACTTTCTAATGCCTGGATTTGCTTTTATCAGTCCTCCAACCATTCTTCCTATTTCAGCAAGTTTTGAAATACACGTCTCATAGTTCTTCTTTGTTATTGATTTTTCATCATTTAAAATTCTTACCATAGACCTATTATAGCTGATCAATGCATCAATTTTATTCAAGTAAGAATAGGCATTTTGCCTATCCTTATTTAAATAATGAGCATATTCTAACATTCTTAATGAAGAAGTTTTTATTTCCGAACCAATATTAAATTTTTCTACCCTTGGTATTTTTACAAGTACTTGATATGTATACTTTATATAGTCTTCTATTTTAGGAATTAGTATCAATGTTCCCGATGATTTGTATCTTTCTAACGGATCATTTACCATGTTTTTCTTTCCTTATGTTCTTATTTTTACTTTTCAGTTCATTTTTCGCATATTTTCTGTAATCTTAACAGTGGTCAGAGCTACTTTAAGAATAAAGTGGCACGGAACCCGAGGTCAATGAAGGCAAGGCCTGAACCATAGTCCCAACGGTCGCCTGCTGGAGAGCAGTTGCTGTAACAACCACCACGAAGCACAACCGTCTCGGAAGTGCCTGGGTTTAACTCAGTAGTAAATTCTGCTTCGTTACCTCCCATATCAAATATATTACAGAACTGTGTTGTAAGCCCCGTATTTAATTGTTGACTAGTACCCGCTGGTTTAATTACATTTCCACTCGAATCTTTTACTGCCTGTGGATTCCAGTTTCCGTTAAATCCTTCTATACTTGTAGCATAATTTTTAGCTGTACTATTGTTTTGTATGAAATTAACTGCCGTATCCCATGCATAACTCGAGCATAAATATGATGTTGCCTCTGAATTTGTAATTATTTTTTTTGCTAAACCATAGGCTGTGCTCCAGGTTATGCTGGCATATGGAGTTTGATTATATTTTACAACTGCTGTATCACTATTTCTTCCAACTTCATATCTTCCAATGTAATATCCACCATATTGGGCTACGCTTGCCTTTTCTGCCTTTATCTGTGCAACTATCTCTTTTGAAACATCTGCATTTATACCATTTGCAGTATCTGCATCAGAATATGTAACACTTGCATCTGTTAAAGTAAGTTCATCTTTTATAGCTCTTGAATTATCATCTCCATCTACTTCAACTCCCCATTCGGTTCTTGTATATTGAAGTTCTGAGCTTGTGTTGTCCGTAGTACATGGTATCCATACATATTGGTTTCCCAATAAATCTGTTCCTACAACCGCCTTATTCTTGTATTTGTCTTTATCATTTACATTGTCTGAAATTACTATTCCACTTGTCTTTGTGCCTCCAACATAATAAAAACCGGCTGGTATTTTTACTCCATCAGTTGGCTGAGGCTTTGGAGTTGGAGTTGCTAACGAATTTTCTAGTTCCTTCTCAAGTAAATTCCTTTCCATTGCCTCTTTTTCTTGTGCAGCTGCTGTTGTTTCAGCCGCCTCTTTTGCTTTTACTATTATTCCATTATCTCCTAGAACTAAATTTAAGCTAACACTAGAAAGTATCAATAAAACTACAATAGTTACTACTAACGCTACAAGTGTTATACCTTGATTAAATTTTTGATTTTGTTGTTTTGTCCTTTTCATCACTTATTTCTCCTTCGTAATTAATTTTTACATTTCTATTTTAAATTACAAAAATAAAAAAGTGTAAAAGTAAAACAACTTGTTATATTTTTTTATTTCATATTTGCTGTTTTATTTATAATAATTCCACCATTGCCATCATAATTATTGCATATATTAGTAATTTTATCAGAGCTTTCATTAATAGCACATAATTGTATGATTTTATTCCAACTTTATTTACATCTTTATATGTTTGTATTATCTTATCTTTTTCTTCTTTTGTAACATAGTCTGTTTCTTCTATGTAATCTTGTGCCATGAATTCTGCTCTTATCATAGCATCTGTTTCTAAAAAGCTTCTTACCGCATACAATGTTAACTGCATAAGTGCTAAACCCCACAAACAAATTGTAGCAGTATTATAACTTATTTTATTAAATAAACTCAATATTGATATTATCAAAAGATACAAATTATTAATATTTGCAAATATTACATTAAATTTTAGTAGCCTCTTGTCTTGTGTCGAATGAATACATTCGTGTATAACAGTTTGTATTCTTGTAATTACATTTGCTTTTCCAATTACTATTTTATTTTTAAATACAAGATATACGCTTGTCTTTGAACTATTATCTTCTTCGACTTTTACGTCTTCCTTATTTAATTTTTTTAATGTTTGCTCGCAGATTTCTGTATTGCTTGGAAATTTTTTTATGGTTTCTGTTAATTTCTCATCTTCTACTATTCCTCTTAATTTTTTGAAATCTTTTATGCCAATATTCAAACCTATTGTTAGTAATGCCATTGCTATTAAAATACTTAATATTATTATCATAAAAAGCCTCTCCTTTTCTATTAATTATATTCGCCCCAGTGTTTTTTACCGTTTGCAATTTCTTATTTTAAATCAACATGTTTTTTATTCAATTTACATAGATTCAATTGCATAGTTAATTTTTTACAAAAAGAGCACATAAATATTTTAGTGTATTTAAGTGCTCCGTTTTTTACTATATATTTTTTATTTGATATTAGGTTGGAAAAGAATTGAATTTTGGCGTAGCCAAAATTGTAATTATTTTTCAACTCTATAATACGTCTTTAATTGCTTCAGCAATAATCTTATTTACATCTGCAATCATAACATTAAATTGTATTTCTGCATCAAAGTATTTTTTTATTTCTTCATCTTTTAATAATTCTGCATATTTTTCTTGTAACATTTGTTTTGCTTCAGTAGCATTTTCGCTTCCTTGCATAGTTTCTACTTGAATTTTATATCTCAAATGTTCAAATTCTTCTACTTGTGCTTTTTTTACTGGATTTGATTCTATATTTTCTTTTAATTCTTTATACTCTTTGTATTCTTTTGATTCTCTTATCTGTTTTGCTAATTTGTGAGCATCATCATATATTTTCATATAGTCTCAAACCTCCTAATTTATGCATATGCGTGTCTTTTCTTGAAACTTAATAAATTTGTAATTTCTTTTTGAGAATTTTCTGCTTTTTCCGTTTTCTTTGCTTTTTCTTGTAACATCTGTTTTGCTTGTCTTTCAGCCATTGTTTGGCAAATAGCTTTCTCATATGTAAAGTGTGTATCTTGAGCAATTTTCTCCCAGTTGAATTGATCTTTAACTTTTTGTTTTGCTTTTTTAGATACGTTTGTTGCTAATTGATGGTCATATAGTAATGCCGTTACAGAATCTGCGATTGAATTTGCATTTCCTGCATATGACTTCATTCCATCAACACCATGTGTTACTATTTCGTCAAGTCCTCCGACATCTGATACAACTGTTGGAACTCCTGCAAGCATTGCCTCTAGTGCAACTATTCCAAATGGCTCATATGTACTTGGAAATACTGCAACATCTGCACATTTGTACATTTTTTGAACCTGTTTTGAGTTTAAGTAACCAGTAAAATATATTTTATCATTTAATCCTAAATTACTTGCTTCTGCTCTTAATTCATCCATCATTCCACCACGGCCTGCAATTATCAATTTTGCATCATTATAGTTTGATAAAATTTTTGGCATTGCAGCAATTAAATGTTGAACTCCTTTTTCATATACTAGTCTTCCAACATAAAGAATAATTTTTTCATTATCCATTGCATACTGTCTTCTGAAATCGTAATCTCTTTCAATTCCTGTGAAGTTAGATAAATTTATTCCATTTGGTATTACATTTATCTTGTCGAATGGCAATCCAAACAATCTTTGAATTTCATTTTTCATGTAATTACTATTTACTATTACTTCTGTAGCTTCATATGTTAATAGCCATTCTGTATCATTTATATATCTTTGTGTTTCGTCATGAATTCCGCTGTTTCTTCCAGCCTCTGTTGCGTGTATTGTTGCAACAATTGGAATATCATAAGCATTCTTCAAGCTTTTTGCAGCATAAGTTACAAGCCAATCATGGGCGTGAATTACGTCAAATCCACCTTCTTTGTTTATAATTTCTGTTGCTTTTGATAGCATATTGAAGTTTAATTGCATTATCCAGTCGATGAAGTTGTTTGGATGTATCATGTAATTATCAACTCTATATACATTTACTCCCTTATCGTTTTCATATTCTGGTACATCTGCGTTGTCTCTATACGTTACAACTGTTACTTCATGACCATCTTTTATTAATCTCTTAGATAAATCGTGAACAACTCTTGCTATTCCTCCAACAATTCTTGGTGGATATTCCCATGTTAGCATTAATATTTTCATTTAGAAAAATCTCCCTTCACATAATTTTCTTTAGTATATTATTCACATAATTTCTAACTTGCTCTATTGTATACAAAAAAATTACAAATGTAAACATTTTTTGATAATTTTTTTAATTTTATTTTTGATTTTACTATTGAATTTATTTTTATTTTGATATAGTATATAATAAGATTTTTATTGAGCGAAAACAAAGGAGGAAAAACATGCCAAGAAAAACAGCAAGCAAAACCGAAAATACGGAATTAAATGAGACTGAAAAACCTGTTGTAGAGAAAAAAACAACAACTAGAAAGGCTTCAACCACGAAATCAACTAGCAAGGCTTCGGAAGCCTCTACATCAAAGACAAAAAGTACAAAATCTTCTAGTACAAAGGCTTCTACTTCGAAAAAAACAGAAACTAAGAAAACTTCTAGTTCAAAACGTACAACAAGACCTTCTAGCACAAAAGCTACTAAAAAAACAGCTACATCAAGAAGTACTACTAGAAAGAAAAAACTTTCGGCCGATGAAATTACATCTACAACAAATTTAACACAAAAAATTGAAGTAATTGAATACTACGATTTGCCATATAGATATAATCAAACTGTTGTTAGAGTGCTTGCTCAAACTCCCACTACCTTATTTATATACTGGGATATTTCAGATGTAGATAGAGCAAATTTTGTAAAGCAATATGGCGAAGATTTCTTCAACAATACAAAACCCGTTTTAGTAATTCATAATAACACTATGCACTATTCTTTCGAGATAGAAATTGATGATTTTGCAAATAGTTGGTATTTGCATGTAAATGATGCAAATTGTGAATATACTGTTGAACTTGGTCGTAAGCCTAAATATTATAACAGTGAAAAACATGTAAATATTCAAAATGATTATTTATATGTAACCTCTTCAAATGTAATAGAAGCTCCAAATGATCATGTTTTATTTGACAGAAATATTAAAAATGTTTACTTTAAAGATGTAAAAACAAATATTGTCACTGCAAAAGATATTACATCTATTTCATTTCTTCGTAATATTGGAAGAATTTATAATTTATATGATTTACAAAGTGACTTTAATAAAAATAGTTGGATTGATAGTAACCATTGGCAATTGGATTTAAACAATCCTTCATCTTCTAGCTCGACATTTAAATAGATTTTTATGAGTGCCTCACTTTTTAGCGCTGGCACTTTTATTAGATTTAATAGCTGTGAAAATTACCGCTATACATATTTAAGTACATTTCAATTATGCGTTTGTATTCCTTTTACAAACCAAGAAAGGACAAATTAATTATGAAAAACAACCCAAAAGGATATGTAAGTTTTGTGCTTCATGCGCATTTACCTTTTGTACATCACCCAGAAAGCGAAGATTATTTAGAAGAACAGTGGCTATTTGAAGCCATTTCTGAGACATATATTCCGCTTCTTTTAAACTTTGGAAAACTAGAAAATGAACATGTAGATTTTAGAATAACCATGTCTATGACTCCTCCATTGTTAAATATGCTTGATAATACTTTGTTACAAGAAAGATATATAAAATATTTACAATCTCATATCGAACTTGCAAAAAAAGAAGTTATTAGAAACCAAGATAATGAGTCATTAAAAAATTTAGCGCAGTACTATGTTGATAGATATTCAAATGATTTGCATGTATTTAAAGACGTATATAAATGTAATATTATTTCTGGCTTTAAACATTTTCAAGACATTGGTGTTTTAGAGATTATAACATGTGGAGCAACACACGGTTACTTCCCTATTTTATATGTTAACGAGAAAACTGTAAGAGCACAAATTGCTGTCGGTGTTAAATGCTATGAAAAATATTTTGGTAGAAAACCTCGTGGAATTTGGCTACCTGAATGTGGTTATGTACCTGAAGCAGATAAATACCTAAGAGAATTTGGAATACAATATGTAATAACAGAAACTCATGGAATTTTGTATGCCAACCCTACTCCTATTTATGGCACACTTGCTCCAATAGTTTCTCCAGATGGAATTGTTGCATTTGGTCGTGATTTAGAATCTTCAAGGCAAGTATGGAGTTCTATAAATGGTTACCCTGGCGATTTCAATTATAGAGAATGGTATAGAGATATCGGCTACGATGCACCTTATGATTATATAAAACCTTATATCGCATGTAATGGAGCTCGTGTTCCAACTGGAATAAAATATTACAGAATAACCGGCAAAAACTGTGAAAAGGATTATTACAATTTACAATGGGCTCAAGATTCTATAAATAAACAAGCAGGTCACTTCTTCGATTCTCGTGAGAAACAAATTACAGAAGCTGCTAACTTTACTCAGAATCCACCTATTGTATTATGCCCATATGATGCTGAATTATATGGTCACTGGTGGTATGAAGGTCCAGACTGGCTATATACATTATTCAAAAAGATTTATTATGATAAATGTGATTTTGATTTAATTACACCTAGCGAATACATTGATAAATATCCTCAAATGCAATTATGTACTCCTTGCAGATCTAGTTGGGGTGCTAACGGTTACAGTGAAGTATGGCTAAATCAATCAAACGATTATGTTCATAGACATTTACATGTTGCTGGTGATAAGATGGTAGAACTTGCAAATCTATTTCCAGATGAGTCTAAAAATAGTTTGAAGAGAAAAGCATTAAACCAATGTGCTCGTGAATTATTACTTGCTCAAAGTAGTGACTGGTTATTTATCATCACAAATGGTACAATGGTCGATTATGCAAAGAAAAGAATTAAAGACCATATTGGTAGATTCTCAAAATTATACCAACAAATAAAAGATGATAAAATCGATAGAAAATTTTTAAAGAACATTTCTGAAATAGACTGTATATTCCCAGAAATTGATTATACTATATATAAATAATTTTATAAGGATGAGCTTAAAGTCTTGTCCTTATTTTTTATAATAATATACTTTTCATCTTTTGTTTAGCTCTATAATTATCATGGACAATTTTCGCTCCTTATTTTTTAGAATATTATATGTATATCAGACGCTTTTTAGTAAATACTAATATTAGATTTTGTTCACATTACGGGGGATTTCTATAATGGTTTCGTTATGCATAAAGACAAACAATAACACTGCAATTGATTATTTAATGGTTAATATCGCTAAAATAAACTTAGACGATATTGTTTTTGTTAAGAAAAATTTTTCTAAATATACAAATATTATCATTCATTATCGTGGAAATAATATCCCCGAATTTTATAAAGAACTTGCTTCTGTTGTAACAAATTGTATTATAGATAAATATGAGGATTCTATCATTTATAAGTTATTATTATTAAACTATTTTTATTTTGATGAGATTGATATGAACATTATAAAAAATAATTGTAAATTATTAATCGAGAATAAACATTCAGATACTGTTTCAGTCAAAACTAATATAGCCAATAGAACTAAATATTTGTGGGCATCTGTTCTACGTTATATTTCATACAATAAATCTATATTTTTAGATGGTTTCATAACATTTAGAACAGGTGAATATATTAATTGTTTAGATGAAATATTAGATTTTGCAGTAAGTCAATTTGTTGTAAATAGAGAATATTCTGAATTTATTGAAATGTTAAAAATATATATTTCCTCTAGGACTCCATGTACAGAGATAATTCATTTAATATATCTTAATGAGGAAGCTATTTTACTAGATAAACAAAAAAATGTAATATCTCTTGCAAAAAATAATTTAGATAAATGCTACTTGTCTGATATTTCATTTTCAGCAAATGATTATGCATTAAATTCATTATTATCATTACTACCTAGCAAGCTTATTATTCATTTAATAAGTCCAGCTGATGATTTTATTAATACACTACAAGCAATCTTTGGAAGTTCAGTATCTATTTGTACAGATTGTGACATTTGCACAATTTACAAATCGTTAAATAAGACAAAAGGGTCTTATTAACGATTTGCCTTTTATAGAATCCATTTTTCTAGTAGAAAATATTTAATGTTTTTAGAATTATAATTAATTTTAAATTTTATACTTTTGCGCTGAACGTATATACATTTTTATATCCATTTTGAATCAAGATTTGTTTTACAATCTTGCTCCTCTTCCCAGTTTTACAATATACCAGTATTACTTTGTTCGGGTCAATTATTTCATTTTTTATATTATCAATTTCATAAACAGGAATGTTCACTGCGCCTTCAATATGATTTTCTCTATATTCTTCAGGAGTTCTTACATCTATTAACAGCGCATTTGTTCTTTTGTATATCTCCGTTGCTTCTTCTTGAGTAAAGTCTGTTTTATCTAGTCTACAAAATAATCTATTATAGAATTTTCTTAATTTCATATATACCTCCCAAAAAAAGATGTTATTAATACATTTTATTATTAATAACATCTTTTGGTTAATTATATATAATTTTACGTTTTTTATTCTTTCGACTTAGCTTCTTTTAATTTTTCTTTTTTTACTTTATTAAGTTTTACCATAGGTAATACTAAAGATATTATAAATATTATTATGGCAATTATAGATGTTAATCTGTTTATAGGAATTCTTGTAACAGCATATAAACTTGCCAATATTGCTTGTGGAGCAACTATTGATATAGCCACTTCGTATGCAACTTTTAATGCCCCTAATTTTCTAAATACAATCATCGCAAATACTATAGTAATTATACTTACTATTGATATAGGTAAAATATATGGCTTTATTATACTTCTTAGTCTCACATTTGATATATGGACTATTTTTATATCTGTTAATTGATTTTCTATTTCATATTTTTCATTTATCTTATCATTAAGTGATGAAATTTGCTCTTCTGTTGCTTCCTTTACAGTTATTTGAACCATATCCTTGTATAACTCTACTTGTTGTACTAATACATTTGTATTTCCGAATACTTCTTTTGTAATTGCCTTAATATCTGCAACATTAAATTGTGAACCAACATTTATACTAATTTCAATATGTTCCGAATATTTTAATCCAACATTGAAGCCTGCTGTTGATATTACTATTATTCCTGCTATTATTAGACATATTAATAATACTTGAACTATTTTTTTCATTGTTATTTCCTTTCTGTAAAACATCATTTACTTTGTTTTTTATTTATTATCTGCTTTTTTGCTATCGTTTTTTTCTTTTTTAATATTTTTTTAGACATTTTTATTTTCATTTGCGCTTTCAAAAGTTTTTAATCCTAAAATCAAAGCATTATAAATTATCATTATTATTATTGCCCAGAATAAAATCATTCCAATGCTTGCAATTTCTTCCCAATTGATTAATGCAAATGTAACAGCCGTTACCACAACTGGAATTAAGCAAATAGCAATTTTCCCCATCAAGTGCTTTACATTTTTTATTAGAATCTCTTTCTCACATTCTTTACTATATTCGTTTAGTATTAACATCGTAATTATATATTCAATTACTACTGCAACAGCAATTGCAAATATTCCAGCTAAACTTATTTCAACATTACCATATCTAACTGCAAGTAATAATACTGCTGTAAATCCTATATTGGCAATTGCACCCATTAATCCATTTTTCTTAAACTTTATCATCATGCAAATAGCCATTATTAAAGCTATTATACTTAGTCCTATTATAACTGCCCTTAATGTTTCAGTTGTTATATCTGAATATACAAATCTATTTGTTTCCATTGTATATGTTAATGGCATTGGATCTGTATTTAATAAAACTGCCATATTAGATGCAGATTGTATATTAGTTTGTATCTCCGATGTACTTGTGCTTGTCCCCATTGATAATTGGATTATACCTGTTGAAATTTCTTCTTGAAAATATGTTGTTATAATTGCGCTATCATCTAATGTCATTTTTATTTTCTTTGTTGTAGTATTTCCATCTGTATCTGTTGAACTAACATATGTTTTTGATATATCTCTTAATTTTTCTACAGCATCTTGATTAAACTCTATTGTTAAATATACTGTTGTTCCAGAAGTACTTGTTGAATATTGTACTTTTGCTTCTTTTAAATCCGCATTTGTTAATAATACTTCCGATGTATCATTATCTACTATTTTAAATTCACCTTTTGTAATTGTATATTGAGCAATATAATCTGTACTACTATTTTCTGAAACTTCTAAGCTAATATCCCCTGTAGATTCATCAAATCTTAAAAGATAATCTTCTACTTTCATATATTTTAGTCTAGCTTCTATAATATTTTTTACAGCTTCATAATTATCAGCTGTTCTTAGCTCATCTGGATTTACCTTTTCTTCTACCTCAGTAATATTTTCATTATTCACATCTCCATCCGAGCTATCTTTGACTAGATTTCCGTCAGAATCATATTTTTTTGTTGTAGTACTATCATCTACTTTTATCAAGATATTTCTGGCTCCATATAGATCTGTTCCTAATTTGTATTCTGGTATTACATTTTTCATGGTATTTTTATCTTTTACATAAATACCCACAAATGAAATTAGTGATAGTAATAAAATAATTACTATTGTAGAGATTTTTCCTAATAACTTTAATGTTTTGTTGTTTTGCTTTGCTTTTTTCAATTTATTTTCCTCCATATTTTATAATAATTTTGTTCCATTAATAATTAATTCAAACCATATATTTAAATATTTTGCTGCATATTTACTAATCTTTGTTCTTTCCATAAATATATCAAAATAATCTAACACAGGACATATAGTATTATCTATTGTTATATCTAGTGTTACTTTGCGTTTTTCTCTATCCATGATGAAATCCGTTTTAGTAACAGCATAATTTACCTTATCATGCTTATCAAATGTAACAATGTCTCTATTTCTTACACGATTTCTATGAACATCTGATTTATCTGCTAAAATCAAAGCCGCCGATATATCACTTACAGCCGTTCCAGTTGCTTCATCATGGTTTCCTATTGCCATCATAACTTCAGTTCGATCTTCTAAATTCATCCCCATGTCTTTTAAGATTTCATAAGCCAGTATTGCTCCTGAATGTGCATGGTCTACTCTGTTTATCGTGTTACCAATATCATGCATATACCCAGCAATCCTAGCAAGCTCAACTCTATGTTCATTGTAATCAAGCTTTTGAAGTACTTCAGCTGCTCTATTTGAAACAATATTAATGTGCCTCATTGAATGCTCTGTATATCCAAGGGCATCCAATTGTTTTGGGAACTCTCAATTAAATAATTTATTTCTTTATTATTTTTAACATTTGAAAATGTTACCATATAGTCCTCCGTACTGTTAAATTTTACTCTATCTACCAGAAAATATCAACCTTTTATATGCATTTTTTACTTAATTTTTTACTTAATTTTTTCTTTATTGTTTTTTTATATTAACTCCTATAATTCCTCCAATCATTCCTGCAATAATTGAGACAACCATTAGAATAATTGCACTTAAATTTATATTAAAGTTTGAGTTTATTATGCTAGATAATAAGTATATTACAATAACATATATTCCTCCGACAATAGCTCCATTTAAAATTCCTTTCTTTTCAATCTTTGAAATACTCAATATACTTCCAATAAGAATACTAATTGATGTTATTCCCATTACTATATAATTAACTGTACTTTCACCAATTTCTGTATTTGCAAGTATTACCGAATATACTAACAAACCAATAATTGTAAGTATTATTGATATAACACTGCCCTTTAAAATTTTTGTAATATTATTACTTTCTGTGTTACCAGTTTCTTTAGATATCTTCTTTATAAATTTCATACATAAAAACCTCCAATTATAAATTAATATAATATATTATAATTGAAGGCCTTTTATGTTTATTTTTTCTTTTTATTATTATATTTGCAAGATAAAATAGTATCAATATCATTATTATTATCATAATAAATTGTAGATATTCACTTTTTCTCTTTTTACTATAAATTATAGTTCATTATTGTTGTTAACAACCTCATTTGAACTATTGCTACTTTTTGTATTACTCTTACTAGAATCATTTGTAACAGGATCAAGCCCTAATACATTTTGTAAATATTCAATAACATTCATAGTATTTCCTTGGTATGTTAAATAATATTGGTTTTCTCCAGAATTATTTATTACATACATATCTGTAACAAGAGGTAAAATTAGCTCTTTTCCAGATGAATTATACAATCCATACATTTTATCTTTATATACAACTATAGCTTCGTATTCTGGAATTACAACTAAACTATTAGCTTGATTATTTTTAGACGAATTTGATAAACAGCCAAAGCCATCAAATTCCAGCGAAGCAATTGTATTTCCATTTAAGTCTAGTAAGCCCCATTTATTTGATCTTTTAACTGGAATACATTTTCCGAATAAAATATATGGGTTTTCTATTTCATTTGTAGGGAAATCATTTTTGTTAATTCCTATTTGCTCATATTCTATATATACAATTACACGCTCATTTTTGTTAATTATTCCATACTGCGTTTTTGATGCACTTGATGTTTTAGATACTAAATACAATCCTCTATCTTTGCTTATTAACTTTATACTGGTATAATCTGGCGTAATTTTTGTTTTTCCCGTCTTATCTATAATTCCAAATTTTCCATCATCAGTTTCTACAATAAATTCCTCTTCTTCTTCCTCAAAAGAAATAGATTTGTATTTTTCACCAATTATTGTGTTGTTTGACGAATTTTTTACACCATACTTTCCAGCTGTATTTTTTACAACTATCATATCATATAAAATGGCTTTTTTATTTTTATATGCTTCTACATTATCTTGTGCGGCAATTTCAGCACTTTCTGGTATTGTTTTCGCATAAGATGTTGATAAATAATTCATTGTATATATTTTCAATGTATTATTATCCTTATTATATGAATATGCTAAATTACATCCTTTACTTATTCCATCAATTGTTGTATACATTTTATTGTTAGACATAAATACTGGTTCATCAATTTCAAAATATTCATAATCAGCATCTGAACTTTGGCTTTCTGGCAATATTGCTTTATATATTTGGTTAGACTCGGTTATATATGATACAGTTTCGTATTTATTTTGCAAATAACATTTATCTACATCCTCTGAATACGGGTCTTTATATTCACCGTTATTTTTTGTATAACCAATTTTATTCGCTATATCCTCAAGGGAAACATAAATATTATTTTTGTTCTCATCAACAACTATCATATCTGATTTTGTTGAAATTTTTGTGCCATCAATATAGCATTTAAATTTATTTTTTTCTATATAAGATATATAAAATATTAAACCTATTGATAGTACAAATAATATAACTATTGCAACACCAATTATTATCATTAATTTTTTTGTTTTAATTTTATTATTTTCTAATTCCGGTTGTGATTCATATATGTTCATCTAAAAATTCCCCCTTAATTACTATAATGCATATAGACATTATTCTTTTTCATCAGTATAACCATATTTTTTATAGAATTCTTCTCTAAAATTTAATAAATTATCATTTTCTATTTCAATTCTAACTCTTTCCATTAATTTAGTCAAGAAATATAAATTATGAGTTGATAATAATCTTGTCCCCAATATTTCTTTGGTTTTTACTAAGTGTCTTATATATGCTCTTGTATAATTTTTACAAGTATAGCAATCACATTCTGGGTCTAGTGGAGTAAAATCTTTTTCGTACGTTGCATTTCTTATAACAACCTTACCATTCCAAGTCATCGCTGTACCATTTCTTGCAATTCTAGTTGGCAACACACAGTCACACATGTCAATTCCTGCTAGAGCTGCTTCTATCAAATAATCTGGTGTTCCAACCCCCATAAGATATCTAGGTTTATTTTGAGGCATTAGTGGAGTAGTATATCTTAATATATCTAAGAATTCACCCTTAGGCTCTCCGACGCTAATTCCTCCAATAGCATATCCTGGAAAATCCAATTTTATTAAGTCCTCTGCACTTTGTTTTCTTAGATCCTTAAAAAATCCGCCTTGTATTATGCCAAATAAACCTTGTTGTTCAACATTTTTATGTGCTTCCTTACATCTTACAGCCCATCTAGTAGTCCTTTCCATTGAATTCTTTGTATATTCATATGTAGATGGATATGGGCAACATTCGTCAAAAGACATTATTATATCTGCTCCTAAATCTTCTTCAATTTGCATTACTTTTTCAGGAGTAAACATGTGCTTACTTCCATCTAAATGAGATCTAAATTCCACACCTTCTTCTGATATAGTTCTTAATTCACTTAAACTAAAAACCTGAAAGCCTCCACAATCTGTTAATATTGGCTTGTCCCAATTCATAAATTTATGTAGGCCACCTGCTTCTTTAACTATTTTTTCTCCTGGTCTTAAGTATAAATGATATGTATTTGACAATATTATTTGAGCTCCTAAACCTTTTACTTCTTCTGGCGTCATTGATTTAACAGTAGCTTGTGTTCCAACAGGCATGAATACAGGTGTTTGAATATCTCCATGTGGTGTATGAACAACCCCTCTTCTTGCTCCTGAATTTTTATCTTCATGTAATAGTTCATATGTTATTGCTTGTTTCATTTTATCTAATAATTCTCCTTTATTTTATAAACATTGCATCACCGAAACTAAAAAATTTGTATTTTTCTTTTACAGCTTCATTATATGCACTCAAAACATTCTCTCTGCCTGCTAAAGCAGATACCAACATTAATAATGTTGATTCTGGCAAATGGAAATTAGTTATTAATCCATCCAAACATTTGAATTTATATCCAGGATAAATATAAATTCCAGTATCCCCTTCGCATTCTCTTACTAATCCATTTTTGTCAGCAACAGTTTCAATTGTTCTACAAGATGTCGTTCCAACTGCAATTACTCTGTTACCGGCTAATTTTGTTGAGTTTATTTTTTCTGCGTCTTCTGATTTAATATAATAGTGTTCTGTATGCATATGGTGGTCTTCTATATTCTTTTCTTTCACTGGTCTAAAAGTTCCAATTCCAACATGCAGTGTAACATTTGCGATTTTTACTCCTTTTTCTTCTATCTTCTTTAGAAGTTCATCCGTAAAATGTAAACCGGCAGTTGGTGCAGCAGCAGAACCGTTGTATTTAGCATACACTGTTTGGTATCTATCATTATCTTGTAAACTTTCATGAATATATGGTGGAAGTGGCATTAGTCCTATTGTATCAAGTATTTCATTAAATATACCATTATATATAAATTTTACTTTTCTTGTCCCATCTTGCAATATGTCTAATATTTCGGCCTTTAAGAGTCCATCTCCAAATATAACCTTTGTTCCTATATGGAGTTTATTTCCAGGTCTAACCATAGCTTCCCATATATCACCTTCTAAATTTTTTAGCAATATAAATTCAACATTTGCACCAGTTTCTTTTTTTCCATATAAACGTGCTGGTATAACTCTGGTATTATTTCTTACTAAACAATCTCCTGGTTCTAGATAGTCAATTATATCTTTAAAAATTTTATGTTCTATTTTTCCTGTATTCTTATCTAGTATCATTAGTCTAGATTCATCTCTTTTTTCTATTGGTGTTTGCGCTATCAATTCTTCTGGTAGTTCATAATTAAATTCAGATAATTCCATTTTTATTCAGATACTCCTTTTGTTTGTACAATATCATAATCTTTATTTGACTTTTCAAATATTTTTTTAGTTTTTTGCACTATGCATTCAATTATTTCTACAATATTCTTAGGTTCATCTAATTTATTTAATTTGTTTGAATATGTGAAATCACTTGTTTTTGCTGGTTTTAAACTATATATTTTTTCTGGTAATCCTATGTAATTTCCATTTTTATCTTTTACTTTTCTATTCATATAATCAATATACCATTTTCTTAAACCATCTCTTTTATCATCTGTGTAACTATATTTTTGATAATCATGTAGTACTGGAACTTCATATCCATATTCGCTTGAATTTCTTTCGAGTGTATGTAAGAATTCATGTAGAAATACTTCTTCTGGAAATGTATTAGATGCAGAATATGAATACTGATTTTGTACCACCCTTATATTAGAAAATCCCTTTCCAATATAAACCATATTTCCAAGTCCTACCCATTCACAAATCTTTTCGTTATTAGTTAAAATACTTTCTAGCGGAAGGTTTGTACATACAAATATATGGTCAAACTCTTTTTGTTGAACATATTTGTTAATTAATTTATATACATCTTTTTCACCTATATAATATCCATTATCCTCATCATATGATAAAGATGTAAGTGGTTCTTTAATCTCTATAATCTCATATGTAATGCTCATTTGATTGTTAGACATATCAGTTATTGAATTTTGTAACCTTTGCATATTATTTTCAACAATGCTTTTTTCCATTGTTGTCATCGAATAATTTTGTTTTTTTCCTTCGATTGTAGCATTTACATTATCTATTAAAAATACACCAAAATTCCATATATTACTTTCGTCTGTTGAACCTTCTTCTATTGTAAAATCTGAAAACCACGCAGTACCCTCTGCAGTATTAGATATTCCACCCAATCTAAACCCTATTTCTACTTTTTCATTGTTTTTTGAATTGAATAAAAATTCAATTTTAGTCCAATTAGTATTTCCTTGTATTACATTTGAATGTTCATCTGTTTCATTCAAGCAAATTTGAGCTCCCGCCATTGTATCATTTTCATTTCCGACAACATTCTCAGTCCTTACCATACAGGTTACCCTATACGGTGTATTTTTTCTCACCGTTACTTCTCTATAAAACATTGCATCATTTGACACTTTATTTTCTATTTTATAACTTCTATCTTTTGAATATTTAACATTAGAATCTCTTGAAAATTCTGTTCTGCCTTTTTCTAAAATTCCCTTTGAAAAATAATTATAATCATATTTTCGATATATATAAAATGCAACAATTATAATAACAATCATTAATAAATTAGGTAATATATTTTTCAATCTTTTTTTATTCATTTTTTACCTCTTTTGTAAATTCCTATATGCAGAGAAAAAGGAGTATAGCACATATATTCCTTTTTCTCTTGTAAATAATTTATTATTCTATGCAGTTCCAATTTTCTTGTTTGTTGTTGCTCTTTTAGCTTTTACCTTTTTCGGAATTTCTCGGTTATTATTTATTATTATTTTGGGTGCTTCTCCATTTTCAACAGTTGCTTTAGTTATTATACACTTTTCAATTTTTGGGTTCGAAGGAATTTCAAACATAATGTCTCTCATAATATCTTCAATAATTGCCCTTAAACCTCTTGCACCTGTCTTTCTTTCAATTGCCTTATCAACAACCGCATTTAGTGCCTCAATGTCGAATTCTAATTCAACATTGTCATATTTAAATAATTTTTTATATTGTTTCACTAAAGAATTCTTTGGCTCAACCATTATTTTGATTAGAGCTTCTCTATCTAGCTCTTTAAGAGTTGTTACTATAGGTAATCTACCAACAAATTCTGGTATTAGTCCAAATTTTAATAAATCTTGTGGTAGTAAAGATTCGAATACATCATATTTGTTCATTTCTTTACTGCTCTTTATATCTGCACCAAATCCCATTGTTTTTTTGTCAACACGATCTTTTATTATTTTTTCCAGTCCATCAAACGCTCCGCCACATATAAATAAGATATTTTGTGTATTAATTTGTATAAATTCTTGATGAGGATGTTTCCTTCCCCCTTGTGGTGGTACAGAAGCAACAGTTCCCTCAATAATTTTCAATAATGCTTGTTGCACACCTTCTCCACTTACATCTCTTGTTATAGATGGATTCTCTGATTTTCTCGAAATTTTGTCTATTTCATCTATATATATTATTCCTTTTTCAGCTTTTTCAACATCATAATCTGCTGCTTGTATTAATTTCAATAAAATATTCTCTACATCTTCTCCAACATATCCAGCTTCAGTTAATGTTGTTGCATCAGCAATTGCAAATGGTACTTTTAATATCCTTGCAAGAGTTTGAGCAAGTAGTGTTTTACCACAGCCAGTAGGTCCTAATAATAAAATATTACTTTTTTGTATTTCTACATCATCTTTATCTGTATTTTTCTCAGCATTAATCCTTTTATAATGATTATAAACAGCAACCGCTAATGTTTTTTTAGCTACATCTTGCCCAATAACATACTGATCCAATATTTCTTTTATTTCTTCTGGCTTTGGTAAGTCTGTAGGTGCTTCATTCTCATATGTTATTTCACTATCTTCATATAAGTCATTTTCTATAATATTAGTGCATACTTTTATACATTCATCACATATATATACTCCTGGTCCAGCAATAATTCTTTCGACCTCTTCTTGTCCTTTACCACAAAAAGAACATCTAATAGACTTGTCTTTATCTCCTTTTGGCATCCATAATCTCCTTTTTACTTTAAATTTTCATGAGTTAATATTTTTATTTTCTTTTTTCCATTATTCCATCAATTAAACCATATTCTAGAGCTTCTTGTGCAGTCATATAGTGGTCTCTCTCTGTATCTCTATTTATTACGTCTATTGGTTGGCCAGTTCTATCACTTAATATTTTGTTTAATTTTTCTCTTGTTTTTACCATATGGTCTGCATGTATTTTTATTTCTGTTGCTTGGCCTGAAAGACCCCCTCCACCTATTAAAGGTTGATGTATTAATATTTCTGAATTTGGTGTAGCAAATCTTTTTCCTTTTTCACCAGATGCAAGTAATACTGACCCCATACTTGCTGCCATTCCAACGCATATAGTAGATACTGGGCATTTTATGTAATTCATAGTATCGACTATTGCCATACCATCGGTAATAGAACCTCCGGGGCTATTTATATATAAATCTATTTCTTTATCTGGATCTTCTGATTCCAAAAACAACAACTGTGCAACTACGAGTCCTGCAGATGTTGCATTTACATCCTCTCCTAAAAATATAATTCTATCTTTTAATAATCTAGAAAAAATATCATATGATCTTTCGCCTCTTGCCGATTGTTCTATAACATATGGTACTAAGCTATCTTTTTCAAACATAATTATAATTCCTCCTCTACAATGTTTTTATTATAAAATTCAAAATAGTTAGTGAGCATAACAATATTTATAGTTTATATAAATAAATCCCCCCTAACTATTCCGTTTATTATTTCTTTATTTTAGCGTTTTTTACTATTAATTCTATTGCTTTTTCTGTTTTTACACTATTTCTTAAATATTCAACTAATGCTTCATTCTTTCTTAGTTCTTCTTCTTTTCTTCCATAACTTGTTGCCATTTCTTTAATTTTTTCATCAACTTCTTCTTGAGAAGCTTCGATTTTTTCTTCTTTAATAATAGCTTCAAGCACTAATCTTGATTTTACATTTTTTTCTGCTTGTTCTCTGTAGTTATCTTCAATTTCTTTTCTTGTTTTATTCATTATCTTTAGATATTGCTCTAAATTAATTCCTTGATAAGCTAATTGTTGTTCCATATCTCTTATCATTGCTTCAATTTCATTATCTATCATTCCTGAAGGGATATCAACCTCAGTATTTTTTGCAACTTCTTCAACAGCAGCATTTTCTGTCTCATGTTTAGCTCTGTCGTCGTTTGCAGCTTGTCTTTTTTCTCTTATACTTGTTTTTAAATCGTTTAATGTATCAAACTCTGAAACATCTTTAGCAAATTCATCATCCAATTTAGGTAATTTCTTTTCTTTGATTTCATTTACCTTTACTTTGAATGTTGCCTCTTTTCCAGCTAAATCTTCTGAAAAATATTCTTCTGGGAATTTAACCTTTATTTCTTTTTCTTCTCCAGTTTTCATCCCAATTATTTGTTCTTCAAACCCAGGAATAAAAGCACCACTTCCTATTTCAAGTTCGTGATTTTCAGCCTTTCCACCTTCAAAAGCTTTTCCATCTACATATCCATCAAAATCAATAACTGTTATATCTTTTTCCTTTACAGGTCTATCATCTACTGTTATTGTTCTCGCATTATGCTCTTGCATATGTGCAATTTCATGTTCTACATCTTCGTCTGTTACAGGATATTCAACTTTTTTTAATTCAACACCTTTATATTTGCCTAATTTTACTTCTGGTTTTGTTTGAACTATTGCTGTAAATACAAGGTCTTCACCCTTCTTCATTTTTACAATATTTATTTCTGGTTTGCTTACAACATCTAATTTATTGTCTTCTATTTCTTTTTCGTAAATTGAAGGAACTAATTCGTTAAAAGCATCCTCATAGAATATTTCGTCTCCATACATTCTCTCAACAATATTAAATGGTGCTTTACCTTTTCTAAAGCCTGGTATATTAAAGTACTTTGCACTTTTATTAAACACCTTTATTATTGCTTCATCAAATTTCTTTGCTTCAATTGTAAATTCTAATTTTAACTCATTATTGTTTTCTGTTTTTTCTATTTTTATACTCATTTAATTCAAGTCCTTTCTAATTTTCAATAAATTGCTAGTTTATTATACCACAAATTGTGCATATTGCAAGCTTTTTTTAGATTTTGTTTTTATACTATTTTTATTAGGTCAAATTTAGTATAATCACAGCTAGCCATTTTATAATTAACACCATTTATATTGCCTTCGAGTACATTAACATGACTTTTTCCATGCAAATGACCATATATACAATATTTAGTATTATATTTTTCCAATATTTTTGTAAATTCACTATTTTTAAAGTCCTTTAATAAAGGAGGATAATGCATACATACTATTATTGGTTTGTCTTTTCCATACTTTTCTATTCCATTTTTTATAGAATTTTCTAATCTTAATAGCTCTCTTTCTTTTATTTTTTTATCTTCTTCACCTTCCGCTATTAAGTTCCAGCCTCTAGTTCCAGCTATTATGTAATTTTCAAACTCATAACTATTGTTATATATAAAGTCTATATTTTTTAGATTTTCCTCTTCTAAAAATGTCCTCATCTTTTTAAATGTAGACCACCATAAATCATGGTTTCCTTTTAACAAAAGCTTCTTTCCTGGTAAATTATTTATAAATTCAAAATCTTTATATGTATTTTCTAATTTCATTTCCCAAGAAAAGTCTCCTGGTAACAATACTAAATCTTTTTCATTTACCTTTTCTAACCAATTTTTCTTTATTCTTTCCTCATAATTTTCCCAACCAAATATATCCATTGGTTTATTTGTGTTAAATGATAAATGCAAATCTGATATTGCATATATTGACATTATTAATTCTCCTTAACTAAGAGTTAAATTTGGTATTGCATTTAACTCAAGATTTGATGTATTACCGCCTATAAACTCATAATACCCTGCAGATGCTATCATAGCACCATTATCTGTGCATAATTTAAGTTCAGGGTAATAAATATTCAGATTTTTCTCAATTGCAAAATCATCAAAACTTTTCCTTATATATGTATTAGCAGAAACTCCACCAGCCAATACAATTTTATTTATATTTGTTATTTTTACTGCCTCTTCTATATGATTAACTAATATTTCTGCAACTGTTTTTTCAAAACTAACAGCTAAATCCGCTTTATTTATACCCGGTTTATTGTGATTTAGATTTATTACAGCAGTTTTTATTCCACTAAAACTAAAATTCAAATTATCAAAATGTGTCTTAGGCAAATTTATATTAGGTTTCCCCTGTTGTGCTAATTTATCAATTTTAGGACCTCCTGGGTATCCAAGACCAATTACTCTAGCCACTTTATCAAAAGCCTCTCCTATAGCGTCATCCTTAGTTTTTCCAAGAACCTCAAACGTATTATAGTCTTTTACTAAAATTATTTGCGTATTGCCCCCTGACATCATCATACATAAAAATGGTGGTTCTAATTTTTCGTGTGTTATATAATTAGCAGCAATATGACCTTTAATATGATTTACCGCAATCAAAGGTTTATTTAACGCATAACTTAATGCCTTAGCATATGACACTCCAACTAATAACGCACCAACAAGTCCTGGCCCATATGTACATGCTATTGCATCAATATCATTTATATTAATATTTGCATCAGCAACAGCTTTTTTCATTACAGTAGAAATTGCTTCTACGTGATTTCTTGAGGCTATTTCCGGTACAACACCCCCAAATTTTTCATGTATACTTATTTGTGTATCTATTACATTTGATAATATTTTTCTTCCATTCTTTACTATTGACACGGATGTTTCATCACAGCTCGATTCAATTCCGCATTATTAATATATCTTTCATCTTTTTCATCCCTTCTGAAAGGCATATATACTTTATTCTTTCTATCTTATCACTAAAAAATTCCAAATAGAGCCGATACCATAGCATAAATTCCATTTGATACTACACCTATTACTGGACTTATTATGTAACTTATTAAATTTGTTATCCATAACACAATAAATATAACATAAAACAGCTGTGTGTTATTTTCAAACCATGTTTTGGCATTATATGGTAGGAAATGTATTAGAATTTTTGACCCATCTAATGGTGGCAATGGTATTAAATTGAATACTCCTAATCCTATATTTACACTAATAGCCATTTGTAATGTTAAACAAATTAACATTCCTACTGTTGTAAATACAAAAGTAGATGCAAATGCATTTATTGCAAATAATATTATTGTTAATACTATTGCTATTATTAAATTCATTACAGGTCCTGCAAGAGCGACAATAGCTTCTTGTGCTGACATTGACCTCTTTCTATTAAAATTTGTGGGATTAATTTCTACTGGTTTTCCCCAGCCAAAGTGAGCAAATATCAACATAAAAAAACCAACTGGATCAATATGCGATAAAGGATTTAAGTTTAATCTACCTTGTCTTCGCGGAGTATCGTCTCCCAATTTATCTGCCACAAATGCATGTGCAAATTCATGAAATGTTATAGCTACAATTACTCCCGGTATAGTAAGAAGAAGTGCTAATAATTCCATTGGGTTTTGTATGTATTGTACAATTGTGCTTACAGCAAAAATTGCAATTATAATATATAATATTCTTTTATCTACATTAAACATATTTTTTTACCTTTCATTTTTGATGTTTATATTATATACTAGAATAATAAATATGTAAATATTTTTCCACGTTTATGTATACTTATTTTATAGTTTATTTCAATTCTTTTTTTAATTATTTTTTATTATACATTCTTATTTCTTAGTTCTCTAGCATGAGATAAAGATATTTCTGTTATTTCTCCTGATGCTATCCTTGCTATTTCTCTAATTGTTTCACTTTCATTCAGTAATTTTACATTTGTATTTGTCTTATTTGCAGCAACTTCTTTATATATGTAATAATTATAATCCCCTTGAGCCGCAATCGTAGCCAAATGTGTAACTATTATTACTTGATGTTTTTTTGCTATTTTTTTCAATTTGCTTCCTACTGAATTTGCTGCTTTTCCACTTATTCCTGTATCGATTTCATCAAATATTAAAACCGGAACTTCATCTATATCTGATAATACAGTTTTTATTGCAAGCATGATTCTAGACATCTCTCCACCAGATGCGATTTTATTTAATTTTTTCTCTTCTTCTCCAAGATTAGTTGTAATTACAAATTCAACATGACTCTTCCCATTAATCGAAAATTCCCCATCTTCTATTACTTTTGCATTGAATCTAGCATTTTTCATCTCTAATTGTACAAGTTCTTCATTGATTTTTTCATTCAGTATTTTTGAGTTCTTTTCTCTTAATTCTTCTATCTGTTTACATAGCTCTTCCATTGTGGCTACTATTTTTTCTATTTTTTCTTTTGTTTTTCTATTCTCTTCATCTAAATTCTCAATTCTATCAATTTCTTTTTCAAGTTCTTCCTTATAATCTAATATTTTTTCTATAGTATTCCCGTACTTTTTCTTCAGTGAATATATTTCATCCAGTCTTTCTTCGATTTCATTTCTTTCTCTTTCATCAAAATAAATGTCTTCTTTCATTGATGAAATATCTCGTGCTACTTCTTGTACTTCATAATATATATTTTTCATTTCTACTAATTTTTCACTATACTTACTGTTTACATCTTCGATTTTTTCTAATGCTCTAATAGAATCATTTATTACATCTATTATATTTCCTTCTAAATTATTACTAACAATATTTAAGGCTTCCGCAACTTTTTCTGAACTCATTATTATTTTTCTTTTTTCTTCTAGTTGCTCATCTTCTCCATTTTTGAGATTAGCCGCTTTTATTTCTTTATATTGATACTGTAATAAATCAAGCTTTCTTTGTTTTTCTATCTCGTCGCCATAGTTATTTTTTAGCATTTTATTTAGTTCTATATATTCAGTATATAGTTCAACATATTTTTTGTGTATTTCAGCAATTCTGGTGCCAATAAATTTATCTAAATATTTAGTATGAAATTCTGTATCCATTAGAGTTTGATTATCATATTGTCCATGAATATCTATTATATTCTTCATAAAATTTTTTAACTCGTTTACAGTTACTAATCTTCCATTTATTTTACATAAATTTTTTCCAGATGTATTTATTTCTCTGGACACTACAATATTTCCATCAATTGAATTAGGATTATCCGGTAAATATAATGCAAGTTCAACAAAAGACATATTTTGACCTCTTCTTATCATATCTTTTGAAAATCTGCCACCTGCAATTATCCCTAAAGAGTCTACTATTAATGTTTTTCCAGCACCTGTTTCTCCTGTTAATACATTCAATCCTTTATTTAGATCAATTACAATATCATCAATTATTCCAATATTTTTTATGTGTAATGTTGTAATCATTTTATTAGCCTCCAAATTTTTGTTCGTATATATACTACATTTTATTTTTTCATTTGTCAACACTTTTTACAAAATTTTGTTTGCAATTCATCGACAGTTTTTTTATTTAGAATTACATAACATGCAAAATGTACAAAAAATAAAAGCTATTAAAATAATAGCTTTATTCTGGTGACCCCTACGGGAATCGAACCCATGATTCGGCCTTGAGAGGGCCGCGTCTTAACCGCTTGACCAAGGGGCCATAAAATTTACTTATTTAATATACCATTTTTTATGTTTCAAGTCAACTAGTTAAGTCCATTTTTTTAATTTTTATTCAAATAATTTTTGTACATTAAAAATGTATCAAAAAAGTTCCTTTTTAATTTTTATTGAATACACATTTGTAAAATTTCTTTTAGCCTCTCATCTTGTTTTGTTAAATATAAATAACCAATCAAAGCTTCAAAAGCAGTCGCATAACTATATTCTTCTACAGTTGCATTTTTAGGCACATGATGATTTTCCGCATTTCTTCCTCGTCTCACTATGTTTTTTTCATCGTCATTCAATTCTTTTTCAATTTTATGTAATAATTTTACTTGTGCATCAGCTTTAACATATTTTATTGCCTCAATATGTAACATGTGAGGTTTTAATTTTGTAGTATTAGTTAAATGCGTTCTAACAAGCAATTCGAATACACTATCCCCAACATAAGCCCATGTTAATGGTGATAATGTATTAACTTCTGCCACGTTTCTCTTTCTTTCTATTAATTCAATCATTCTCTCCTCCATTTAAGCTACCACTTCCAATGTGATTTTTCCTAAATTTCCAGTCCTAAAATCTTCCAATATTATTTTAGAAATTTTTTCTAAATCTATATTATTCCCTTTAGATACAGTTCCTCTTTTTTCTCCTATATAATTCATTATTTCAACTATTTTTTCATTTTCTTCTAATTCATCATTACTATTAATCTTTTCAACTATTTCCGAATTTAGCTTATACCTTTCAATTAGGTTTTTCCTGTATTTTTCTATTAAAAATTTAACTAAATTGTAAGCAATTTCCACTTCGTCTATTATATCACTTTTTATCGTCCCTGTATAAGCTAAATTCAAAGCAGTTTGTTCGTTTGCAATTTTAGGCCATAACACACCTGGTGTATCTAATAATTCTACATTGCTTGTAAGGCGTATCCACTGCTTGTTCTTTGTAACACCTGGTTTATTCCCCACTCTCATTGACGTTTTTTTAGAAACTCTATTTATAAATGATGATTTTCCTACATTTGGAATCCCTATTATCATTGCACGTACAATCTTATTTCTACCTTTTTGTTGTGCAATATTTTTCTCTTCACTCATCATCTCATTTAATTTATTTATTATTTTATTTGCGCCTTCTCCATTGTTTGAATTGCATAATATTGCTGGTATCTGCTTTTCCTCAAAATATTTAAGCCATTTCTTGTTTTCAATTTCATTTGCTAAATCTGACTTATTTAACACAACAATTTTTTTCTTATTTTTTATTAATTTCTGAGCTTCAGGGTTTTGGCTAGAAACTGGAATTCTTGCATCAAGTATTTCTACTACTACATCAACTAATTTCAAATCAGTTTCAAGCTGCTTCATCGTTTTAGCCATATGTCCCGGATACCATGATATTGATACTCTTGAGGAAGCATTATTCGTTTCTTTTCTATTATTTTTTTTACTATTATTCATAGTCAATTTCAGCCCTTTCTCGATTTATTAAATGGAACATATAGTCTACAAACTAATTTCTCCCTTTTACAACACAATAATACAATCATTTTTTATTATACCATATTTCTCCACTTTTATAAAGTTAATTTTCTCTTCATTTTCAAAAAATCTATCATAAAGTTCTTAATTTTTAAAATAATATAGAATTTTTTCTGCATAATGGTATATTCTCGTTTATAATGTATATATTTGAAAGTGCTTATGATTTATTCTTTCAAGCTTATACTACAGAAGTTAATAATAATTTAAAGAAAACGCCTTATGGAATTGATGAATTGAACAAATTAAAATCTTTTAAGTCCTTTTTGCATGATTTCGGTAATTTTGCCAATAAATACCCAGAAGAAATTGTCTTATGGGACAGATATTTATCATATGCGCAAGTTTTTGGATTAACAAAAGATATCATGAAAACTGGCTATACACAATTAGTAAAAAATTCTTCATTTACTATTGATAATATTGATAATATTACTCTTTATAACATCGAATTAAATTAAACAGAAAGAGCTACGTATAGCTGATACGTTGCTCTTTCTGTTTTACCTATAATGTTTTAGTTCACTCAAATTGTAGTTGCTTCCTCATAGGAAATGAAAATATCTTTTATCTTCTCATCTCCAAGTATGCAGTCTTCATCTTCTTTCACCTTTTTAATTAACTCCAAATGTTCTTCCAGGGCAACTATAGCCATAGATATTTGATGCCTAGTCGGTTTCTTTAAAGAATACCAACTTGCAAATTTGTATAATCCAAATCTAAAGATGACAGCATAAACAATTAAAGCTATGCCATATACCATAAGCGTCTTTTCCGGTGTTATAAACCGTCCATCAATCCAACCTGCCATGAACATAAAAAGTAAAGTTACAATTCCAAGGCTATTTTTAGCATCATCACAATTTTCAGTGAAACTGCTATATTTCTTTGCCTCATCAGTATTTGGCACTAATTTTAGGAATTCATAAGCATTTAATACTTTGTGTGTTGCAGCATGCATTCTCCTTCTTTCTTTTTTATGAATTATTTTCCAAAAGTTATTAAAGTATTTCAGTATTGAACCTTTCCACACAACACTGTCAATGCACAAAGCCGTTACGATAGTGGCAAACATCAAATTTTTGAATACAGCTGTAATCTGATACGCTAACACTACTATTACAAAAATACTAATGGCAGAAATAGTCCTCGACTTCACCTCGTCTATGATTAAGTCATCATTATCTTCAATTTTTGCCTTGCAATTTTCATAAGCAATAGCACCATTATTTTCTTTAGCTCGCGTTGCATACCATTTTCCATTTACTTTTGTTATCAAAGTAATCGAATTATCCGTTGCAATTGCACCGTTTACCCGTAAAATTTTGCTATCGTTTGCTTTTTCCATATAGAATCTCCTCTTTTGTTTGTATTCCAAATATTAGCTATTTGGAAGTGAAATGATTACGTACTAAGCGTTCTCCTTTCATATTTTGCGTTTTTCAAACATTAATTATTATACCATTTTTTTAGTATTACGTCAATTTAAAATTTATGTCAAGTCGATATTTATAATGTTCTATAGTTGTTCTTATCTGCTCTTTCGTCTTTTTCCATATCATATTTCTTGTTATTATAAAACCAGTCAGTCTTTTTATCTGTTGGATGGGCTTGTCTATTTTTGTCAAGTAATAAGTCCAAAAATGTAAATAGTGGTAATGCAACTCCTGCTAAAGAGAATAATACATTTATATAATCGTCCATCATTCCAGTTCCGGCCTGCATTGCTTGTAAATTTTTAAATAGATATACCCCAAAATAGCCTAAATATCCAATCATATATACAATAGAACCTAAGAATTTTCTCTTTGCAATAAACACAAAACATATTAAAGCTAAAAATATCATTGCTATTTCCATATTCATATCCATTGGCTTTACCATAAATTCTATACCCATAGAACTTGTATATGCTGCAATTATTCTAAATATCCAAAACATTACATCTAAAGCTAATACCATCCATGTACTAAATTTTTGCATTTTTCTTCCTCCTCAAAGCATAAATTATTTGCATTTAATTTTCAATTACAAAATGGCTATTGAAGAAAATTCAATAGCCATATTCTTGTGTTTTATTAGTCTACAAAATCAAATTCATTTTTGAATTTATCTTTAAATATCTCAAATACTTTTGTTAATGTTTCTTCATCTTCGACGCTAACATATGATTCTGTTTCTTCATCACTGTCATCGTCTGAGTCTTCAACTTTTAGAATTACCACTTCTCCTGGCTCTTCGCTTTCTTCATCATCCACTGGTAATAAAACAACATATTCTTCATTATCTAATTCGACTAAATCTAAAAGTTCGAAGTTAGATTCCTTTCCTTCTTCATCTGTTAAAGTTATTATGTTGTCTGATAATTCTTCCTCAGAATTGTTTGTTATGTTTTCGTCATTCATTACTTTATTCTCCCTTCAAAATTAATTTTATAATAATTTGTATTTCTACAAAATTAAAACCATTTTATTTATACTATTATTTTATTTTTTGTCAATTATATTCAATTATCTTTTTTCATTTTCATATAAGATTCCAAAATATATACTGCTGAAATTGTATCTACTATATTTCTTTTTTTATGTTTATTTACATTTAAAAAATTCATTGTTTTATGAGCTTCTACTGTTGTTAATCTTTCGTCTATTCTTTCAATTTTTATTTTATTGAATTTACATTGTAATTTGTGTATAAATTTTTCTGTAACTTCTACGCGCTCTGTTTTTGTGCCATTCATATTTAATGGCATTCCAATTGCAAACGTATCAATTTCGTTATTATATTCAGCAAGTATTTCTTCCAAACGCTTTAAAACTATTTTATCATTTCCTTGATGATGAATTGTTTCTATCCCTTGAGCCGTATACCCTAATGGATCTGTTATAGCAATTCCAACTCTTGCATCTCCATAATCTATTCCTAAAGCTCTCATATATTACTTGTCCAATCCAATATAATTTTTTACCATTTCTTCCAATAGCTCATCTCTTTCAACTTGTCTAATTAAATTTCTTGCACCATTATGGCTTGTTATATATGTAGGATCTCCTGAAAGTATATAGCCAACTATTTGGTTTATTGGATTATAACCTTTTTCAGTTAAAGCCTTATATACCTCTTTAAGTATTTCCCTAGTTTTTTCATTTTTTTCTTTTTCAACATTAAAACTAACAGTTTCGTCTGTAACCATATAAAACCTCCTATAAATAATTTATATTACTTTCCGATGTATCAGCCGTATCTAAATATTCTTCTAGTTTTTGAGTAACCCCAACTAAAGCAGTTCCTTTATAATATTTTGCCAGAGCTATATTTAGCTTCGGTGACACCTCAGTCTCTTCTCCATTATAATCTTGAGCTGGAACAATTTTTAGAGCTTCCGTTTTTTCTTTTACTGTTTTCATAAACTCCTCAACGGCTTCTAAGTCAACTCCAGAAAAAACAATAGCAAATTTTGGTCCCATATATCTCACAAATAAATATTCTGGTGATAAATTTTGTTTTATTTCTCTACAAACTTGTGTTATTACATTATCTCCTGTCTTTCTACTTATTTTTTCGTTTATTTCAACTAAATTTATTATTTTTAATAAACAAACTGTTGATGTAGAATATTTATCTATAATATTTTTTCCTTCTGTATATAGATATTCTGCTGTCTTTAATTCTGAGTATTGGTCATCTCTTACAATTTTTTCTATTGTAGATTGATTTTCTACAGTTTTCAAAACAGCAACAATATTATTTTTTACAACTTCTAGAATTGTAGTATCGACATTATCAAATTCATGAGGAGTGCTTCCTTCTATTATCCAATAGCCAATGTAAACATTATCTATGTATATTGGAAAGAACATTGCTGCTTTCGCCCTTCCGAATTCCATTTTTTGATAAGGTAATTTTTCGCCTTCTTTTTCGACTGTAATGTATTTTGGAATACCCGTTTCTATACTATCTGCAAAAACTGGTTCTGACTGCAAATTTTTCAATGTTTCCCAATGTTTTTCTGCAACATTTGAGGCTCGTATTACAAATTCTGCACCATCATAAACTACAATTGTTGAATATTTTATACCATATTTTTCTATTAATATGTCATTTATCTTTTTTAGTTTATCATCTACACTCGATGTTTCACTTATAGTATCCATAAAATCTTGTAATACATTTAAGCTTGTAATTTGTTGGTTTATGTTCTTAAAAGAATCAATTTTTTTGTGTATTGACATATTATAGAACATTAGACCTATTATTATTGCTACTAGTAATAAAACTATTATTATCATCATTGTAAAATTTCACCTCATTTTGTTTATTTAAAAATTATTTCTCATCTTATTTAATGTTGCATTCATATTACTATTAAATGAATAATTTGTTTTTGTATTCTTTTTACTATAATCATTATAATTCTTTGTTGGTTTTGTCTTATTTTTTTCATTTGCAATTAAAGGATATACCATGTCTCCTAATCTTTGTAATGCGTCTAAGAAAATTTTAGAATACCCATTTAACGATATTTCACAATCAGCTATTCTTTCTAAATATCTGCCGTAAGTTTGGTCTTCAAATGGAATTGTTGTGTATTTTATAGTGTCTTTATCAAATAATGTATTTATATATGTTGCTGCTGGATCATTATAACATGAAATTCCACCTATTATCTGTTTTTCTGTAAGTTTTCTTAGTTTTAGTGCTTTATTTATTACTATTCTTAACTTACTTTGATTTAAAATATTTTTATATTTCAATTCATTTAAAAAAGCTGTTAATGGTTGAATTGTAAGAATATCATATGTTTGCACTAAATATATTTCATGAGATTCTGCAAAATAGTTTAAATTTGTATCAAAATCACAGTCTAATAGTACTAGAGAATAGTTCTTAGATAATGTGTCTAATATATTTTCAAAATCATCTATACTTGGATTATCTCCTGGTAATGTCGTATATATCGTAAGATTTTTGTTTACCTGAATACCGTCCGTTACACCGCTTCTAAGTCCATCAATGCACTTAAAAGCTTTTTCTCTTAATGCATCTTCGTTTAATGTGTAAATATAATAAGCATTCTTATTTTTTGTTAAATCTAAAATTGCCGTTTTTATACCTTTATTTGACAATAAAGCAGCTAGATTATTTACCAAAAATGATGTTCCATTTTTTGATGTTCCAACGAAAGATACAATTTTACAATCACTTGTTACGACATTAGATGTTGTTGTGTATTTACTCTCATTTTGAGTACTATTTACTACAGCATTCATAGAATTATTAACTGATGTATTAATAGAATTTGAACCTTGTATTTGATTGTTTTTATTGAAGTATTCGAATGGATTATTATAGTTTTCCATCTCATTAATAGTTGAATTTTGAGTATTATTTTGTTGGAAATCTCCACCCAAATATCCACCATTTTCTTCATATTCATTCTTTTCTTCAGGTTTATTTTTCTCCTGAGATTCTACAATTTCATTATTGTTAAAACTCTCCATACCTGGTAATTGAGGCATTTCATTGTTTTCAAATAAATCATTGTTAAAATCTCTTTTAAAGAAATCAACAGGCTTATTCTCTACTGGTTGCTCAAACTTTGGTTCTGGAGTTTCATCTTCAAATCCAGGTAGCATTACATCATCTGAATTTTGTTCTTGAACATTTGAAGATACTTGATTGTTTAAATCAAATAGATTTATATCATCATCTTCTTCTGTCTCTGGCAATGTAACAGCTTCTGGCTCAACTGTCTCCTCTGATTCAACTATCTTTTTAGGTCTACCTCTGCCTTTTTTTACTTTTGCTTCTTCCATAGCAATTTCTTCAGGTGTTTTTTCTTTTCTTGGTCTTCCACGCCCCTTCTTTACTGGTTGAACTGGTTCAGTTTGATTACTTTCTTCATTTTCTGGCATTGTATTTGTTTCTTGTCCGAATTGTTGAAGCTTCAAATTTGTATTGCCTTGTTGCAATGTTATTGGTTGTACATATTCTTGTTCAATTGACTTAGGCTCCACATATTCAGGTACTGGATTATTTTTAGTACTTGGCTGATTGTTTGCTGGTGTTTCTTCAAACAATGAAGAAAATACATCATTATTTTGCTCAATTCTTGGCATTGTACTACTATTTCGTTCTACACTAGGTATTGTAGAATTCATTGAATTTAATTTATCTTGTTTTGCTGTAGTATATGCTTTTTTTACATTTTGCATATTTATTGCAGATGGAATTACTACCGGCTTTGTAAGTTTTGCTTTTTGTAATTCTTTATCAATAAGTTCAATTTTGTTTACATTCTTACTCTCTATATTTTTTGTAGTAATTTTCTTTCCTGCTTTTCCCTTAGCTGCAACTTGATTTTTTACGCTTCCAATCATAACCTGTTGATATTTTGGACATCTTTCTTCAAGAACAGCTCTAACATTCAGTGGCAAATATTTTGTAATTAATTTAAGCTGAGTGTCTGTATATTGTTCAGCAATCTCTTCAAAACTTTTTACATATAAATCTTCATTTTTTCCTAGTTTTTTATAGTGATTTAATATGTGCTGAATCTCTTCTTCTTTTACAGTATCCATGTTTGAATCTGTATATTCTACTTCTTCTCCATCTATACCATAGTACACTTTAGCTTCTTTTTTAGTACGTGGCATATTGATAAGTTTACATACATTATCAATTTTTCTATCTTGTCCTATAAGGACATTATAGATTCCCATACTAAACAACTTTGCAAGCAATGAATCACGTCTTTCACGTCTATCTGTTGCAATTAAAATAATAGGAATATCTCCTTCTCTGCTATTAGAAGCTTCATCACTTATACTATCTAATTTATCATATAAGAAATTATCTATAACCTCATAATTATTATTTGCATAAGGTTCCAAATCTTCTCCTATAACTATTCTGTCATAAGACTTATCCTTTTGTAACTCTTTTATTATCGCGTTGAAAAAATACACATTTTTCCCTGAAATTATTTCTTTGTACATAGACTGATATTTTTTTGTGATAGCCTCTGAAATCTTTTCATTATTTACTGCGAATAAAACTCTCATTAGTTTAACCCCTCCAACCTTTTACTACTATTGCAAATACAAGTGGCAATACCTGGCATATTACTACTATTGTAACACTTGCAATCATTAAAGCAAAACCTTTGTCTCTTACGTCTAATTTTTTTAGCCCAATTATGTATTGATAAATTGCCGCTATTATTATAGCCACAAAACCAAATGGAATACTATAAACTCTTATTTTATTTAATAAAAAAGCTGTTAATCCATACGCATCAGAACCATAGGCTTCTTTGTATTCTTCTAATGTTTTCAATTCTTTATCTTTTATTTCAATTATTTTTCCAGTTGTACTTTGAGCTACTTCGTTAACTTGACTTGTTGCGTAAACAGATGTACATCCCATTAATAAAAACAAGATAGATATGATCGCTATTACTTTTTTCATTTAATTATCCCTCTTCCTTTATTTATTCTTATTTCTATATAAATTACATCTAATATTCTACACTAGAATGAAAAAAATAGCAAGAAAAAATCTTACTATTTTTTATTATTTTAACTAAAGTTTATTATATAAATATTGCATCCACTTATAAACTGCATTTGCCCAGTTTTTGTCAGAGGCATATTTTGTATTTACACCTGTTAATGTAGGTCCATTATAGTAATTTCCAGAAGCAACTTCTCCATTATATATAGCTGTTCCTTTTGGATTTAAATAATATTTTGTAAATACTCTTGCAAGCATATCTATTCCCTCTGCATATGTTCCAAAAGAATATGCATTCTCTGATGGAGCCCTGTCATATGCTCCATATCCAAATAAATTCTTTTTATTTTGTGCCATCGCAGATGTTCCCCAGTTGCTTTCATGTATTGCAACTGCTGCTAAGAATACACCATTAATGTTGTATTGTTGTTCTGCATAATAAAAATATTTTGCATTGTCTTTCATTATCCCCTTTTTATCATTTGTATTATTGGCAAATATTTTTTCAAATTGTGCCAATGATAGTCCGCTCGGTTTGTTCAAACTCATATTGAAGTTTAAAGCGTTTGATGAACCCACCACAGAGTCACTTACTTTTTGTTTTGTTCCAATTGCCACAATTTTATCTGCTGCCGGCTTTAATATTTGACTTCCAACGGCTTTATCGCTTATTAGCTCGTCATTTACATATGTCTTTTTTCTTGTGATTACTTGCTTGCCGTCTCTTCCTTCTTGTTCAATTTGCATTGTTCCTAATTCAAATTTATCACTTTTTACATATACAGTTGTAAATTCTAAATCTATATCTTCTGTATACAGCTCTTCTCTTATAATGTCTTTTGTATTTTCTTCTATAATAGATTTCAACTGTTCTAAATTATTTTCCTCTATCTTCTGTGCATTATTATTTATGTATGGTTCAGCAACTGCAATGGTCGTTACAGTATATTTCTGTTTTGCTATATATGCAATTATAAAACTTAAAAATATAAAAGCAATAGCAACTAGGGCTATAAAAAACTTATAACCTTTAGTTGCTATTGTATTCAATTTATTTAAAATTTTATTACTCATTAGTTACCCCTTAATTTCTTCTTTTATCTTAACAAGCGTATTTAAAGCCTCTATAGGAGTTAGTTCGTTTACATTTACCTTATCTAATTCGTGTGCTATTTCTGCAAGTTTGAAATTGTATAAATCTAATTGTCCTGATACTTGCTTTTTATCTTCTTTTTCTTGTGCCTTGTTTACAAGCACATTTTTTCTTTCTATTTTCTTTAATATCTCATTTGCTCTTTGAGTTACTGCCTTTGGAACTCCTGCCAAACGTGCGACATGTACACCATAGCTTTCATCTGTTCCCCCTGGGATTATTTTTCTTAAGAAGATGATATCCTCTCCTTTTTCTTTTACAGCAATCGAATAATTTTTTACACCTTCTAGTGTATCTTCTAGTTGCGTCAATTCATGATAGTGTGTTGCAAATAATGTTTTTGCTCCGCATTTTTCTTTGTTTTCTATGTATTCTGCAACTGCCCAAGCTATCGAAAGTCCATCATATGTTGATGTTCCTCTTCCTATTTCATCTAGTACAACCAAGCTGTTTGCCGTTGCTTCTTTTAGAATATTTGCGACTTCCATCATTTCTACCATGAAGGTACTCTGTCCCATGCTTAAATCATCTGATGCACCAACTCTTGTGAATATTTTATCAACAACTCCGATGTGTGCTGATGTTGCTGGTACAAACGAGCCAATTTGAGCCATTAATGTAATTAATGCGACTTGTCTCATATATGTTGATTTTCCGGCCATGTTTGGTCCTGTTATTATTGAGACTCTGTTTGACTCTTTATCAAGATATGTGTCATTTGCAACAAACGCTCCACTTGGTAACATTTTTTCTATTACCGGGTGTCTTCCGTCTTTAATATCTACAATTCCACTGTCATCTACTTCTGGCATACAGTAATTAAAATCTTCTGCAACTTGTGCAAATGAGCATAAAACATCTAATTGTGATACTGCCATTGCAGACTTTTGTAATCTTTGTATTTGAGATTTTATGTGTTCTCTTATTTCTGAAAAAGCTTTGTATTCTAGTGCTACAACTTTTTCTTCTGCTCCTAAAACTTTGCTTTCAAGTTCTTTTAGCTCTTCTGTAATGTATCTTTCTCCACCGGTTAGTGTCTGTTTTCTTATATATCTGTCTGGAACTTGTGATAGATATGACTTTGTTACTTCTAAGTAATATCCAAATACTTTGTTATAGCCTACTTTCAAGCCTTTTATTCCAGTCTCTTCTCTTTCTCTTGCCTCTAATTGTACTAGCCAAGTCTTGCCGTCTATCATAGCTGTTTTTAACTCATCAATTTCTGGGCTATATCCCATTTTTATGATTCCACCTTCTGTTATTAATATTGGTGGTTCATCTACTATTGCCTTATCTATTAATTGAAAGATATCATCTAATGTGTCTAGGTCATCGTATATTTTTCTAAGCATTCCAGACTTAGCATTTGCAAGCATATTTTTTATTTCTGGTAACTTACTTGCAGATGATTTTAAAGAATTTAAGTCTCTTGCATTAGCACTTCCATAAGATATTTTTCCGGCTAATCTTTCTATATCATATACACCTTTTAAGCTTGATGAAAGTTCTCCTCTTAATATAATGTCATCTTTAAACTCTTTTACTGCTTCTAACCTGTTATTTATTTCTTTTACATCTATCAACGGATCAGAAATCCATCTTCTTAAAAGCCTTCCTCCCATTGATGTTGCTGTTTTATCCAATACCCAAAGAAGAGTTCCTTTTTTAGACTTGTCCCTCATTTTTTCTGTAAGTTCTAGGTTTCTTCTCGCATTTATATCTAAAGACATATATTTCGTGATTGTATAAATTGTAATCTTGTTGATGTGTTCTAATTTCGTTTTTTGAGTATCTTCAATATATTTTATAAGTCCATTTATTGCAGCAACTGCAAATGGTCTTTTTTCTAGGTCTTTTATGATATTTCCTTTATCATCACTAAGCGCATATTGCATATATATTTCTTCTGTTTCTTCGCTAAACTTTTCCTCATCTTCAGTAGAAATATATACATCAAAACGTTCTTTTATTTTGTTTATTTCTTCACCACAATCATACAACATCTCGTTTGCAATTATTTCAGATGGAGAATATCTTGAAATTTCGTCTAATAATCTCTCAAAATTATTTTCTTCCTTTATTTCTGCCGAATAGAAGTCTCCTGTTGATATATCGCAAACTGCTATTCCGAAAAATATTCCCTTTTTGAATATGCTCATTATGAAATTGTTTCTTTTTTCTTCTAGTAAATTAGATTCTGTTACAGTTCCTGGTGTTACAACTCTTATAACATCTCTTTTAACAATTCCTTTTGCAAGCTTTGGGTCTTCTAACTGTTCACAAATTGCTACTTTATGTCCATTTTGAACTAATTTTGCAATATATGATTCTGCTGCATGGTACGGAATTCCACACATCGGAGCCCTTTGCTCTTGTCCACAGTCTTTTCCTGTTAGTGTAAGTTCAAGCTCTCTAGATACATTAACTGCATCATCGAAAAACATCTCATAAAAGTCCCCTAATCTATAAAACAATATACAATCTTTATATTTTTCTTTTGTAGCAAGATAGTGTTGCATCATTGGTGAGTATTCTGCCATTTATTTTTCTTCCTTTCATTGTTAAAAAATAATTACAATTTTTTTAACTATACTTCTCCTTTTAAATACCACATATGTTCAGATACAATCTTCAAATTTATTATTTTTCCAATCATATCATCTGTACCTTCAAAATTTACTACTTTATTTGTCTCGGTTCTGCCTGTAAGCATGTTTTCATTTGTTTTACTTTTTCCTTCAACAAGAACCTTTTGAATTGTATTTACATATTTTTGATTGTTTCCTGCAATCTGACTCTCTGCAAGTTTCTTTAATCTATCAAATCTTTCATGTTTAACTTCATCTGGAACTTGATTTTCCATCTTGTCTGCCGGAGTTCCAACTCTTCTAGAATAGATGAACATATAAACTTGCTCGAAGTGAACCTTGCTTACAACATCAAGAGTATCTTCAAAATCCTCTTCTGTTTCTCCTGGAAATCCTACTATTATATCAGTTGAAAGTACTATTCCCGGAATTCTAGCTTTCATCTTTTCTACCAAAGCTAAATATTGTTCTTTTGTATATTTTCTGTTCATTCTTTTTAATATTTCTGTACTTCCAGATTGTAATGGTAAATGTATTATTTTGCATACCTTTTCACAATCACGTATAGCTTCTATTACATCATCCGTGAAGTCCTTTGGATGAGGTGAAATAAATCTAATTCTTTCTATTCCATCTATTTTATTTACTTCTCTAAGTAGCTTTGCAAAAGAATCAATCTCTCCAGTTGCATGATTTTGTTCTCTTTCTACTCTCATGTATGAGTTAACATTTTGTCCTAAAAGAGTAATTTCTTTGTAACCTTCTTTTGCCAAACACTTAATCTCTGCAATAATATCTTCAGCCTTTCTGCTTCTTTCTCTTCCTCTAACATAAGGAACTATACAATATGTACAGAAATTGTTACAACCGTTCATAATTGCAACAGACGCCTTAATATTATCGTCTCTCTTTATTGGAAGTCCTTCTATAACTTCTCCGTCTATATCTATTATATCTTCAATTTGCTTACCATTTACAATAGCATTATAGACATCTTCTGGAAACTTATAAAGAGTATGTGTTCCAAATACAATATCGAAAAATGGATAACTGTGTTTCAATTTATCGACAATATGTTTTTCTTGCATCATACAACCACCAATAGCAATAATAGTACCATTGGTTTCTTTATATTTCTTAACTTCTCCTAATTTTCCAAACAATCTATCTTCTGCATTTTCTCTAACACAGCATGTATTAAAAGCAACAACATTTGCATCTTCAATCTTATCTGTTTTAGAATATCCCATCTCTTCAAGCATTCCAGAAATTTTTTCTGAATCATTTTCGTTTAGCTGGCATCCCATTGTTAAAACTATGTATTTTAAATTTTTTCCTTCGTTTAATTTTCGTACTTTTTCTATATATTTTGTTTGCTCACTAATCTTTTCTTGCATTTCCATAACCTTCTAATATTCTCCATTTTTCAACTTTTTTCTCAATTTATTTTACTATAAAAAAGAAAAAATAGCAAGGATATTGACAATTAAATCTTGGTAAATATATAATGTTTTTAACACTTAAATATTAGGAGGAACTTATGAAAATAAAAGAAATGTTCAAAAAAATTATTGCTGGAATTGGAGTCTTTTGTGCCACAATAACATCAAAAGTATTTGCTGTTGCCACTGATTCCATGCCACTCCTTCAAGGGTTATATGGTCCACCACGTACATCACAAACACCAAACTATAAGTCAATTATTTTAAATATTCTTCGTTTGTGGCAAATACTCATAGTGCCTATAATTTTAATATTAGGAATTATAATTCTTATAAAAAAACACAAAAATCAAAAAATTAAAAGTTTAAAAATAATATTTTTTATTACTATTATTACATTTCTTATTGCTAGCATAATTCGAGTTGCAATTTTTTTGTTCAATCCTGTAATATAGTAATATAATATTTTCAATCTTTTAATATTTAGCTTTTAAGTAATTAAGCTAAGTTTGCCAGTTGACAAAAGCTAAAAATATAGTATAATATTATTGTACTTTCTTAATGTAGGAGAAAAATTATGGCAAAAATATGGAAAAAATTGTTGTTAGTAATTCTTATTGTTGCATGCTTATTTAATGTAGTATCTAAAATAGTAAAAAGATACTCATTAAAAGAAGAAATGCAAAGTTCTATTCAATATATGGAAGAACATCAAAAGAATGAAAATACATTATAAAAAAAATAAATTAATACTTGAAAATATAATTCAATTATGTTATTATAGTATTTAGCAGTTTTTATTAAAAAAGGGAGAGGTGAATACAATGAAAGAAGGAATACATCCAAATTATGCAGAAACAACAATCACATGTGCATGTGGTAATGTTATAAAAGCTGGATCAACAAAGAAAGATATTAAAGTTGATGTTTGCTCAAAATGCCATCCATTCTGGACAGGTAACTTAAAAAGAGAAACAACAGGTGGAAGAGCAGCAAAATTCAGAGAAAAATATGGAATTCAATAATAAAAAAATTAAAGGAAATGGAAGCATCTCCTTTATTTTTTTGTCTAATAGAAAAAGCACAGATATTTTTACACTGTGCTTCTTTCCTATTTCACTCTTATCAAAAACTTTTATACATCTTTCATCATTTTATACGGGCATTTATTTTGACACTTTTCTTCAAAGTTCCAAGTATGTAATGCTCCTCCGAGACAATAATCCCAATTTTCACATTTATTGCATTCTTCGCATGCCATTCTATTTTTATCTCTAAATTCAGTATATTTATTATCCCAAACTTCTTTAAAATTGTCTGTTCTTATATTTCCTTGTATTAATCTAGAAACTCTTGGGACATTAGGACATACAAACAAATCTCCGTTATAAAGTATGCTCGCAACACTTATTCCAGTCCTGCAATAAAAATACTGTCTTCTAACTTCTTTTTCATAGTCTAATCCTAAAAATCCGGGGCAACCATAAGATAATTGCAAACAATGCTTCTTATTTTTTGATTTTATAAAATCCAGTAATTCTTTTAATTCTTTTCCATCGAGCAAAAGTTCAGAATTTTCATTTGCCCTTCCAATTGGATCTATAGAAACTAATCTCCATGAGTCTAATCCTAAGTTTTTCATTATATCATATAACTCTTGTAATTGATTTATATTTTTCTTATGAAAAACAGTCGTAACTTGCAAATGTTTTACAAAGTCCGCTTCTTTTAGCTTCTTAATATTATTCATTATTATGTTATATGAACCTGGTACTCCTCTAAACTCATCATGAGTTTCCTGTAATCCATCTATGCTGACCGAAATACTTTCCATATTTGCATTTTTTAATTTTGCTATATTCTTTTCATTAAGTAGAATTCCGTTTGTAGTCATTCCCCAATGAAAACCCAATTCTTTTGAAGCATATTCCATAACCTCGCATAAGTCTTGTCTTACTAATGGTTCACCACCTGTAACATTTATTAAAATCTTACTTGCATCCATACTATCTGCAATTTGTTTAAATGCTGATTTTATTTCTTCTGTTGTTAGCTCTCCCTCATATTTTCTTTTTTCCGCACTACTTCCACAGTGTTTGCACTTCGCATTGCATGATAATGTACATTCCCAAAATAAATCTCTTAAATGATGCGTCACTCTTTCTGTATTTCTAATATTACTTTGAATTGTTAATTCTCCTAATTTGTATATTTCTTTTAACATCTCTCCTCCAATTATTTATAATATTGCATATATTACAGTACTAATTACTAACGCCACAATAAAAATAGTTACAAAACTTGTTACAATTATAATTATTGCTTTTTTCAAATTTTCTAGTTTTATATCCTCTTTTTTCTGAATTATAACTATAAGTCCAATTATAAGAACAAGGGGAATCACTAAAAATTTGCAAATCTTTAGCACATAATTACTAAATAAATACACATCTTGTAATGGGTTAACAATCCCATATAATTCTTCTCCAGCACTTGCACCATTTATCTCCATTAATATACTATTAACATCAGTTGCAAAAACCTTAGTCGTAATTGTTGTAAAAAAAGCTCCCACTCCAGTTATACATTTTTTTAGTTTTTCTTTTATTTTCATTTACTCCTCCTTGTATTCTCCCTTAATCTTCTATTCTTAGATAATTATATACTTATAAAGTTTATGTTGTCAATATCTTGTATTTTTTGCATATATTTTTTCCATCTGTGCATACTACTTTTGAGGTGTTTTTTATGAGTTCAAAAAATAAAAATTATACAATTTTATATATAATTATTTTTATAGTTATTCTTGCTATTTTAGTGTTTATATTTAAAGATAATTTATTCGGTCAAAAGCAAAATCAAGATTATAACAGTACTTCTAATACTTCTAGGCTCGCTCAAAATAGCAATATTCTAGGAAATACTGAAGAAACAAATAAAGTTAATAATAGAATTGAAAATGCTCTTGCAAATGCAGAAACTTCACCAGCTGTAGAAGAAGAAATCGCTTCATATTCCACTAATGTATCAAACAGCACTTCAAATAGACTTACCAATATAAGAATTACCTGTGAAAAATTGAATGGTACAACAGTAAATACTGGTGACACCTTTTCTTTTTGTGAAATAACCGGTCCTTCAACAGCTGAAGAAGGTTACAAAGAAGCAACAATGTTTTTAGATGGTAAAGAAGTTCAATCTTTAGGAGGCGGAAACTGCCAAGTAAGTAGCACTTTGTATAATGCTGTACTTGATGTTCCAGATTTAAAAGTTACAGAACGTCATGAACATGGCAAAAAAGTTTCATATGTTCCAGACGGTAAAGATGCTGCCGTTTCATATGGTTCTATTGATTTTAAGTTTAAAAATAATACTGATAACAATATAAAGCTTTATTTTGAAACAGATGATGTTACTCTAACTGTAAAAATTGTAAAATTAGTTTAAATGAATATTTTCTCCTAACACGAATATTATTTTACTAATATTCTAGCAAGGAGGATTTTTTATGTCTTTAAAAAATAAATTTATATATATTACTTGCATTGTTTTACTTTGTAGCTTTATACTATTTAATACATTTGCATTTGCTGTTTCAGATGCCACTGCATATGTGTGGTCTAATCAATCTAAAAAGTTAGAAACTGCTGAAACCAGTGTTGGATTAAACTCTTCTTCTGCAACTGTTACTGATAATCCTTTGGCTTTAGATTGCGGAGCTGCTTGCCTAATAGAGCAAAATTCAGGACTTATTATTTATGATTATAATATGCATGAAAAGCTAAGACCTGCAAGCGTTACTAAAATAATGAGTCTTTTGTTAATTATGGAAGCTTTAGATTCTGGTAAAATTCAGTTAACAGATAAGATTCCATGTACAGAAGATGCTGCAAAAATGGGCGGTTCTCAGATTTGGCTTGATGTTAGAGAAACTTTAACCGTTGAAGAAATGCTTAAGGCAATTTGTGTAGTGTCTGCAAACGATTGCGTAGTTGCAATGGCTGATTATCTTGAAGGAAGCCAAGATGCTTTTGTAAAAAAGATGAATCAAAAGGCTCAAGAATTAGGAATGAATGATACCACATTTAAGAATTGCCATGGAATTGACGAAGATGGTCACTTAACATCTGCATATGATATTGCAATTATGTCCAGAGAATTATTAATGAATCATCCTTCTATCACAAAATATACAACTATATGGATGGATTCCTTAAGAGATGGCAAATCTAGTCTTGTAAATACAAATAAATTAGTTAGAAATTATAATGGTTGTACAGGTTTAAAAACTGGCTCTACTTCTATCGCTTTATACAATTTATCAGCATCTGCCACTAGAAATAATCTTTCTTTAATCGCAGTCGTTCTAAAGGCTCCAACTCCTGCAATAAGATTTTCTAATGCTCAAAAACTTTTAGATTATGGTTTTAGTAATTATTCTGTAACATCCTTCGGTAAAAAAGGTGATGTAATAAAATCTGTTGAAATAAAAAAAGGTACTACCTCTTCTATTGATGCAATTTTAGAAAATGATGCAGAAGTTCTTATGTCTAATGGTAGCAATAAAGATGTAACTCAAGAAATAAAACTAGATGATACATTTAATGCTCCAATTTTAGAAGGACAAAAATTAGGAGAAGTTGAGTTTTCTATTAACGGAAATGTTGTTTCCACTGTAAATCTGGTTGCAAATAAATCTTCTGATAAATTAAGTTTTGGTTCTATAATAAAATTTGTAATGAATAAATGGTTTAACATGTTAAGATAAAAATTCGCCCAGAAAAATAGTATTTTCTGGGCTATACTTTTAATTTTTATCAAACATGCAAATCTATTTCAGTCTAAATTTATTGCTGAATTTATAATAATATGGTTGTATATCAGTTAATATGTCTTTTATCCAAACTATATTTCCATCTTTATCTTCATATTTGATGTTTGGAAAAGTTTTTAGTACTTTTTCATTAGAAAAAATTGTTTTAGAAAAAGCTTTTATTATTTTGTTGTCCATTACTTCATCACTTACCATTAGTATTTGACTATCTTTTACTTCTAAGTTATGTTCTTTTATTAGTCTTGTATAAAAAACTTTTAAACCCAACGCTGTTATTAATAAATCTAATAATAGAAAAATCGTAAATCCAATAGTCAATATGTTAAACCATTTTTTTGGCAATTTATTTATTCCAGTTTCTATATATGGATTTATAAATCTTACTAAGCATAATGCTAATAATCCCCAGAACACTGTAAATGTTAGTGTAATTCTGCCGTTTATATTAAATGGCATATTTGAATAGTCCCACCATTTTATTTGAAATATTACTTCGCCTATCCAGCTTATTACATATTCAATAACTGAACCTTCTACTGCACCTGCAAAAAACAACGCCCAGTTGCTTTTCTTAAATGGTTGAAGCCCTGGTATCATTATAGCTGCACCTAGACCATATATACAGCAAAATGGTCCAAATAAGCAACTCTGCCTACTCTCTAATACTCCTTTTGTTAATATTCCAAATATTGTCTCTACTATAAATCCTAAAAAGCTATATACAGCAAAATATGCCAGCAAGCGCTTAAAAGTTATTTTTACAACTGGTTCTTCTATTTCTTGTTTCATGTATTATTCCTTTCAATCTTTTCAATTAGTCTATTTATTATATCAATTACTCTTATATAAAATATTTTCGCCCAAAAAGGGGCGTCCCTATTGGGCAATTTTTTTAATTAATATCCAAAGTAGCCATTTGTAATGTATAAATTATATCTAGAACGTGCCAATGCCGTTAAATATACTTGTCTTAAATTTATGTGATTAGAGCCTAAATCTGTAATATTTACTTTTCGCCTTTGATTATTTTCTACTTTATAAACCTCATCTTTTATTATATCATCTGTTGAATATGTTTGTGATGCCGATACCATGCAATAATAGCATGGTGTATATGCTTCTGGGTAATAATACGCATATTTCCCAGAATCAACGTCTCCTCCTAATAATTGACTATGTGCATTCGAATCTTCTCCTGTTATAGAAACTGTTTTTCTTTCGAATTCACTACTTGCATAGGCTCCTATTATAGTTACTTTATTATTTTTTAAATTTTCTATTAATTTTAAGCACCCTGGTTTATGATATTCTTCACTTCCATCTTCATTTCTACCAATAATATAAATAGAATCATTGCCAACTGTTTCTTGGTTTGTATTGTTTGATACTACACAGTAATTGTTATATACCTTTGCACCAATTGGAATTCCTTCTAAAAATGTTACCATGCATACATTATTTTCTATTTTATTCCATTCTTCTTCAGAAAGTTTTGGCATTGTAAATTCGTAACCAACTACAGTATGTGATGTAAAAGTTGCTATTGCAGAAACTAAATTCGTCTCTATTGACCTTCTTATTACATTTCTTCTGTGTTCATTAAAAGCTGACCCAGAATCTAATGGATCGTTTGTACCACTTACATCAAATATCCTAGTATTTCCTAAATTAGATGCAAATCCAACATTTGAACCTCCATTGTTTTCTTCATCTGTTCTAATTGGATTTCCATCCGTATCGACTGCATCATTAGCCGTAATATCTCCTAAATATTTTTTTACCCAGTCAGTAAAACTTATTTTATTTCCATTAAAATCGGTTGTTCCATAAGGATCATCATTATTTAATGACTCAGCATAATATTTCTTTGCACTATCGCTTTGTAGATTCCATTTGCCATTTTCATTTACTAAATGTTCATTTAAGTATCCTATTGTTTTTGGATTTGTTACATAATCCTTTTTGTATTCACTGCTATAATAGAAGTATCTTATTCTTCCAAGTGCTCCTGTATCATCCTTTCCATTTACAAATGCTGCATCATTATTATCTTTATATATTTTTTGACTGTTATACACTATATATTGAAAATTTTCAGCTTTAGGATTTATGTTTTGTGTATCATCATCATTCAATATTATTAAATTTTCATTTAAAATTTCTTTTTCAACATTATGACTTCCAGCCAATAAATGTCCTGTTTTTACAACATACTTTCCTTTTATAGTTCCAATTATAGTAATTGTATTATCTAAAGTATAATTAACAACAAAATCCGTATTTTGCTCCTCTTTTTTATACCTACATGAATAATATACAAAAGGCTTTAGCCCATATCTATATTCTCCTTTTACTCCATCACCATTTCCATCATATTCAGTATCATAATAATTAGAATAAATATAATAACCATCATATAAATTTACCATTATAGCTGGAATATATGGTTGCAAATCAGCTTTGCTATAACCTGATGTTCCCATATTTGTTGCCAATGAGCTAAAAAATACATTCACCGCTGCCTCTATATCTCTTATTTTAGAGTTTGAAATCGTTGAATACATATTATTAGCAGTATTTAATTGAAATGCTTTCACTCCATCATAAGTTGCATTTATAAGTATGTTATCATATTTCGTTTGGTTGTTTATTGTTTGTATTTGTGCATTTATATACATAGATAAGACTAATGCTATTGGAACAACTATTATAACAAATATTATAATTATGTGTTGTAATTTCATTATTTTGTAACCTTTCTATAAAAAAAGCAGCCAAGAACCAATCTAAAATAGTCCTTAAAGCTGCCATATTCTTAAAATTTATTTTGTACCATTTACAGTAACTATTCCACCATGTTGCGCAGCAATCTGATATGTATCGTTTCCTGCAATTCTATACAAGAAATTTCTTATTATCTGAGCAATTGTAGTATTTGTATTTTTTACAGTAACAGAAAATCTGTCTCCTTCTTTAAATGTAATCCTGTTTTTTGTAGAACTATCACTTAATTTATTCTCTAATTGGCTAGTATATAAATTATAATATACATTTTCACCAATTTTTGTTGTTTCAGCCTGTGTAGTTTTTACACCTGGGTTTTCATCCAATATTTGTGCTTGCATAGATACTTCAAATGAGTTTCCTGTTGATGTTATTGTTTGTACGTATTTATCATAATCATCTAAAGTTAATTTTCCTGTTGTTCTTACTTTATCTACAAATTCTGTTGTTGCTGTCTGTACTGATAACTGTGATACGTCGTCAGTTCTTTCCGAAATTGACATTAAAGGAAAGATAAACATTAATATTGCTGCTAAAAATATAGCAATTATTGTAACAAAACTGTCTCCCATTTTTCATTTCCTTCCTAACTTTTATTTAATATCCTACTTCTTTAGTTTATTAAAATATAAGTAATTATTCTTTTTGTAGTCGTTTTATTTCCTGTAATCGACTCAGTACCATCTGTATCATCACTGTTACTTGTGGTTTTTATTTCTCCAATTTGCTCTACAAATCTATTATTTCTATTGCTTAACGGATTATTTCCGTACTTTAAAGGATTATTGTTTCCACTATTTAGTGAAAATTGAGGCAATTTGTAATCTCCTCCGCTAAAAATCGCATCTAAATGAAGTTTTACCTGTTCTGAACTTCCAACCCAAGGCTCATTTCTTTGAGTTTCTTCGACTATATCAAACGAACAAATATTCATGTTATGTCCACTTGTACTTGTTGTTTCACCATCGAAATCATTAACATAGTTTTTGTTCCAGTTAGCCTGAACTGACTTTGTTTCATATATTGAAAGATTTGTTACATTTGAAAGTTCTCCTGTAGTTTCATTATAATTTCCCTGTTTAAAAGTAACTTTGTATCTTTCTTTATCGTACTTATACAAGGTTGGTATAATAGTTTCATATCCTACAATTCTATTTCCAGATGTATCCTGTGGTATTGAATAACTTGTATAATCATAATATACAGTTTTATCAGAACTTCTTAATACCATTTCAGCAGTAGTTCTGGCCTTAGAAAAAAAGGCTATAGTTAAAGATAATGCCATAGTCAATAATAGAACTGCAAATGCTAATTTTAAACCTTCTACTGCGTTTTCCATAAACCATAACCTTTCAATTTATTTATTTTGCAACTATTCCAACTGCTACTATAAATCCAGAGTTTGCATCATATCCAAAATCAACTGTATATGTTTTTCCTGCATTTATAGTTTTCTTTACATTATTTACATCTGTTGCTGTTACAACTGCTGTTGGTGCTGCTGTAACTCCTGCTGCTGTGCTTGTCATTACTGTAACATTTAAAGATGGGTCATCTGTATGTGCAAGGTTGTGAGATCTTACTGTATCTAAAAGTGCTCTTACTTGTGTTCCAGATTGTGTTCCTTCGTAATTTAAAAATTCTGAATTATATGCTTGAATCTTTGTTGGATCCATATTAGCACCATTCATTGCTCCTGCTGCTTGTTGGTATATAGCCATACCTAACCCAATAATTAAAATTGATAAAAGAATAGCTCCTGCTATAATTAATGCTTTACTTGCATTCTCCATAAATTTTTCCTCCTTAGATTTTATATAATTTTATTTTAAATATTAATAACAAATTTAAACTTCTTCAAAGTACATGTATTTTACTCTATGTGTTTTTTCATGGTATTCAATTTTTGTACATTTGAAGCTTAGAGCACCATAATTACTCCAAAATTTTTCTATTCCTACATTATTTATTCTTTCCATAGTAATTACTTTATCTAGTTCCAAGAATTTAATTTCAATTCTTATAGAATTTTTTCCATTATCTATATAATTTCCATCTTCACCTATTTTTATATCATTTTTTTTGTTGCTATCTGTTGCTTTGTTTATTATTGATATAATGTCAGTTCCTAAGACTTCTTTATTCTCGTAGCTTTCATACGTTTTATTATCTACGCCTATTTGTGCAGTATTCTCGTTTTTTTGATAAACTCCATACACTACTATACAAATTATTATTAAAAAAATTGATAATATACAAATTATTATTTTTTTCATTTTCATCTTCCTAATTATAACATTTAAGATTTTATTATGCAATATTTTATCTTATTTTTTATTCATTTGTTAGAATTTACCTATATTCATTTACAGACACATTAAATTTAACATTCTATTATTTCATTCTTGTGAATGTAATGCTACACACACGCTTGCTATTTTCATTTATCTTTATATCTGTGCATTTAAAGTATATTACATTAAAAATATCCTTTTGCTGTTCTTCAGAATATATTGACTCTCCTGAATAATTTGCTAAAAAAGTAGTATAGTCATTCAATGATGCAATCTCAAAATTATCTTTGTAATTACTACTTACATTCTTTACTATTACTTTCACATAATAATATCCAGTATTTGCATCACTCACAGTATATTCGTATTTATTGTTGTTTTCTTTTGCTAAATTTGCAATTGTTACAACATCTTGTGCTCTACATGTATTCTGCCATTTACCATTTTCATCTTGATAACTTTCATACTTTGTAAATTGTGCATTAAATTCAGAAAGATTTTTTTCATTCATCTGTGTTGTCATTTCTGAGCCGAAGTTACCGAAAATAGTGAATAAATACACTGCTAAAGATAGTAATAATACTCCGACTAATACACCTGCAGCCATTATTAAGGCTCTACTTGCATTTTCCACTATTTTCTCCTCCTATATTTTATTTTTCTGTAAATTCCATATATTTTATTCTTCCTGTATCATTGTAATATTCTATTGAAATACATTTAAAGCTCTTTCTTGCCATATCTTTTTGTTCAGTTAAATAGCCTTTATAAGTTGCAATGTCCTCTTTTAGCTCATTCTTTCTCTCAGCAGTTATACTATTGTATTTTGCTTGTCCGCAATACATGTAACAGTTGCTCATCAAATCTTTTTTCTCCAATTGTACTATCACTATAATAATTTGCCCAATAAGAAACTGTCTTCCCATAATACTCTTTGTTTATTTTGTTTATCGCTTTTGAAAGTGAATCGTATTTTTCATTTAAAGTATCTCCACTATACGTTACAGGGGTTTTTTCATTAAAGAACTTTGGATTACGTCCCGGGTTAGTATTTATGGTTACTTTCATTTCGATTCTTCCATATGCTTTTCCATCGGCTTCTTTTTTGTTATAATCCTCAATTTGATTAGCTAGCGAAAATAAATCACTTCCATATAAATTGTTTCTATTATATGTTTCATAATCTTGATTAAAATCTTTCGCCTGCTCACTTACTTCTACTTTGTGTTCAGTATCTTTCAATTCTGACATTCTAGTATAAGCAAACAATAAACAACCAAGCAACAATACTCCTATTAGGAGACTTCCTGCCATTTCCAACGCTTTTGTTGCATTTTCCATAGTGTTTCGTCCTCCCTTCTAAGCTGCCATCGATGACATATCGTTCATAGATGACATCATGCTCATTAATCCAATGAATACCAATGGTATAATCAAATATCCAACAAACAATCCAACCATTGGAGCAAATCCAATTACTTTTCCTATCATACCCTTCTTTTGGATTAATCTTGCATTTGACTCTTTTCTTCTTTCCTGGTAGTAATCTCTTTCAGAATCCAACTCATCAAAAGCTTCTGCAATAGGAATTTTTTCAACTGCTGCCTGCATACTTTCTATAAGTCTTATGAATTCTTTATAATTAACGTCATCTTTCATTTCTTCAAGTGCTTCCCATGGACCACTCTCGTAGTTATTAACACACTTTGCAATTGGCTCTCTAAATATGTTTGAATATCTTTCAAGCCATTCCAAAATCATTTCAACATTAACTCTCTCTATTCTCATAAGCATAAGTATAATGGTTTGGAATTGCATTACCTCGTTTTCCATTTCCATTTTTCTCATCTTTTTTTGGAAAAATAGTAACCACACTGGTAAGTTGTATCCTATTATTGCAAATACCATTGCTAGTACTATTTCAAACCAACTTAAATATTCGCTGTTTACCTGTCTTAATTTTCCTAATACTCTTTCCGCAGCTGTCGCAATTTCATCATCTGTACTTTGTTTATAATCATCAGATTTTTTCATTGCTTTTTCTATATCTTTTTGTGTTGTATCGGTCTTTCCCTTAAACATATTTAGGAATTTGTTGTCACTTTCTGTAAGCTCTTCTGCCTTCTTCAAATCTTTACCAGACATTTCGCCAACTATGTTGTATGTTGAAGTAGGTTCTGTGTATATATAATTTATTTGAATTCTATGTAATTGTGTAAGTATTATAAGTGAAGCAAAGAATGTTACAACTGTAAGTAGCAATCTTTTTACATAAATCCATTCTATTTTATCTTTTGAAGCTGAATCTTTTATTAAGTTTCTAAGCTTACGTCTTTCTTTTGTTCCATCTTTAGGTATGAATAAATCTACAATTTTCTTAACCACAGGTATATTATAAACTTTTTCTTCCCAAGGATGTTCTGGTTTTGTATTTATTGCTGTTGAGCCATTATCTTTTAATTTTCTTGTTAAGATATAACATATAAATGTTATAATAACAAGCAATAACTGAACTATCATTCCATTTTTTCCATAATAAAATGACTTTGTAAAGTTGAATTCTGATACAGCCCAACTTTTAATTGGTTCCAAACATAATAATGGTAATATAGAAATTACAGATAAGCTTTGGAACACATAGTCTAGTTTATCTCTCTTTAATATTTCAAGTTGCATCTCTTGGCTTATGTTATTTAAGTTTTTTAAATATAACGATGTCTTATCTACTGTTCTATCACCAAATTCCTTTGTCAAATATGAGATACCTGCAAATTCTTTTAAGTAACTATTTGGTGCAACATCATAATATTTCTCCAGTTCACTTTCAGGATCATTTGAAATTAATATTTCATATATTTTTTCAGCCTGTCTAGACATTTCTGGAGCACTATCTCCTTGTGCAACCTGGTAAATAGCCTCCTCAACCATGTTAAATTCATGGTAAGCATGTCTTATTTCAGCAAAGAAATCTATCTGTTGAACTAGTAATTTATTATCAATCTTATCAACCATTCCATCTACTAATGTATCTATCATAAATAATTCAAATAATAGTAATATTGACATCAATAAAGTATTACTTTTGGTTATTAAAATTATTACTAATGTAATTGGAATAATCATCATAAGTGCTTTAGTAACTATTGCTGATGTTTGCTTTCTTGTTAAATATTCATCATCAATATTTATAATTTCAAGTCTTCTTCTTACTTTGAACAAATATCTTTTTGTAAAAGGATTTCGTATATATATGTTGTACAATTTTTGATAAAGAATTTCAAAAGAAAAACTTTTTTCCTGAGTACCTTCTCTCAATTGTTTTATTTGCATTGTATCAGAAGCTTTTAGCTTTTTACTTAATACAACATATGCAACAACAATTGCCATAAAGAGTACTCCTACTCCAGCCATCAAATATATTATTAATTTGCTATTCATTATGTTGTTTTTTGCACCTCCTTTGATGATATTATTTAGTTTCTTCTTCTATTTTGTCAGAGTCTCTATGTGCATCTATACCATAATTTCTCTTAACAAATTTTTTGAATTCTTCTGCATCTCTGTCATCCATATTATTCAACATTTCTTTTATATTATGATCACTTATAGGGTTTGTTAACACATATGTTCCATCATGATACTCTAATACATTTCTGTATTTATATAATTCTCTGTTTGTTGTTTTTGTGAAGAAGTTTGTTGCGTTGTCCATGAATTTGTCTAATTTTCCTTCTAGTGTCTTTTCTTTTCTGTAATCAAATGTATATTCGTTTCTTTCTTCAACTGGAATACATTCTGTTATTCTTTCTATATATCTTCTACCTCTAAAGTCTTTTACTAAGTGAATATCGAAGTTTAATACTGAAACAACCTGTTCTTCTGCTGTTCTTTCATCCTTGAATACACCAGCTCTAAGCATTGAGTTACGAAGTGCTGTTACCAAGTCTGGGAATGTTTTAGCGTGGTGAGTAAATAATGTAAATTTAGAAGCAACCTGTGCAGATTGGATCATCCAAGATGCTACGGGGTCAGTTGCAACCTCACCGATGATGTTAACAGAACCATCAGTCTTTTTCTGAACGTCCAAGCAGGCCTGTCCAGAAATTGTTTCTGTTTCACGCATTGATAATATGTTTCTTGTTGGATATATTTTTCTTAAGTGAAGCTCGAATGCAGTTTCTGTAATACGAAGGTTCATTGTTTCGTATATGTTTTCTATCATGGCCATAAGCATTGTTGTTTTACCACAACCCTGCTCACCAGTAAGAGAAATAATTCTTGCTCCTTTTACTAAGTATTTTAATAAATCGATTGTATCTTCTTTTCCCGGAAATTTTACTATTTGTTCTAGTGTTGCACGCTTAACATCGAACTTTCTTACGAAGAATGCCCATGTTTCAGACATACTTGGTCTAACAACAACGACACGAGAACCATCTTTCATTTCGTTAATCTTGTAACCATTTGTATCTGATAACTGTCCTGGGTTGTTAAATTTGTATATATTCTGGCAAACTCTTTTAAGCTCTGCCTCTGTTCCAAATGAAAGAAAAGCTAAACGTATAGATTTACCATGGAACATTATCCAAATACTATCACAAGCACGTGGTACTTTATGTTCAGAAATTTGGCTTAAGTAATCTCCTTCTGTTTGAGCAACCTGGCTTAGGAAGCTTTCTGGAAGACCAGATACACCACCTGATATACCATCTATATTCATATCTCTTATTTCATCTATACTGCTATAACCTTTATACTGTTGATATATTCTTTGTACAACAACATTCAATTTATCTTGGAATGTTAATGCAAAGTTTTCTTTTTCATAAATATCATCAATTTCCTCTGGAGTTATAACGTATGAAGGTTTTGACTCCCCTTCTATGTATTTCAAATCATCAAGGTTATATTTTTTCATAATTTCAGCAAATGCTTCATAACCAAATTCAGATTTGTACATATATAATATAATATCGAATTTATCTTGAGCTGTTAAAAGTGATGGTACATCAAAAGGTATTGCTTTTGATACATTTGTTTCATTTACTCCATATTCATTATATAACATATCGTAAATTAATTCTTTTATGTATTTTTTATCATTTACATCTCCATATGTACAACCTTTTAAAGCCTTTTTTAATTCATATTTCTTATTCTTTCTTCTTTTTAATTCTTCCTCTGAAAGACCTATATCATACAAGTTGATTTTAGTAATTTCATCTAATCTTCTTTTTACAAAGCTTATCATCATTTCCAATGTATATGTTCTATCATCGACCTGCATTTTTTCATCTGATTCTTCGTTTTGTCTTTTGGTAATAAACCTACGAATAATTGCAAAGGCTACTCCTAAAACAACTACTATCAATATAAGATTGGCAATCATATTTTTCTCCTTTCGTTAGGCTTACATTCTCATTTTTAAATCTTCCAACTTTGCTAAAATATTATCACAGCCCCTCTTGCATTCTTGCAAAAATTTTGCATTTGCACTTGAACTGTCATTCAAAGTTCTATTATTTAAGAAGAAATCTGCAACTTTGCCTTCCATGCTAGCTTCATAAAATCCTATATTATATGGAACTGCAGATATCTCTTTTGTTTCTTTTAACATTCTAGTTATATTTTTTATATTATATTTCGAATCGAAATCATATTTTCCCATCATAAACATAATATTCGTTTTTTTCTTATCAGGATATTGTTCTCTAAGTTGCTTTATTTCTTCAATTTCCTCTAATCCCTGTTTAAATGTAATCATAACAGCGTCCGAGACTTGAAGTATTGCTGATTTGTCTTCAACACTTATTCTTTTATCTACATCAACAAGAACCAAATCATACTCTTTATTAGCAAATTTTAAAACATCTTTATAATATGATGTTATAGTATTATACATCTTTGGGTTTCTTGTTGTTGGTGCTGGTAATACGTCTAATCTGCTTTTAAATACAACTTTCGCATAATCTCTTATAATGTTAGATGATGTTCTATTACTTTGTATTACTTTTATTAATCCTTCAAAACCATTTGCTATTCCACCTGTTTTTACTCCATTTTCTGGGATTATTCCATTATTCTTTTTCTTTTCCCAAAAGCAATCTTCCATTGTTGTTTCATTAAACCCTGTCGACACAATAAGAATCTTGTTATTATGGTCAATTGCCATTTCTGTTCCGAGTGCAACCACTGATAATGTTTGTCCTGTTTCTTTTGTGTTATTTCCCCAAAAAGATACTACTGCCATATTTATACTCCTCTTTCTATTTGTCTACATGCTTTTTTTACTCCATTAAAGTCTCCACATATATCTTGAGTCCATTCCATAAGTGATGTTTTATATTCATTGCTTAAGCCTTTAAATCTTATTTTAGATAATCGTTGGTTTTCTTTAATAACATCTAGGTCTTCATTTAATAATGGAAAATATATTTTATCTTGGTTCCATTTTACTCTACACCCAGTAGCTATATAATTAAAATAATCATCTTCTGACTGAGACATTAAATTTGAAAAATATACTTTCATTATTTCCACAGGTAGTGAAAGTCTTTTTAAGACTTCCACTCCTTTCTTTAATGCATATAAATCGAATGATGTAACAAAATAATTTTTCTTAGAACTATAAACATCAAAGTTATTTAACAAATCAGAATTATCAATATCTATAAGCATATAATCATATGTAAATGCAGCAGATTGAGGCATGCCAAGATATGTTTTTATATCATTATAATTAGTAAAACCTATTGCAAAATCTATATTTGCATAATTTGCTATATATTCACTTCTATTATCTATAGTTGGTATAACATATTTTGTTTTTTGTGTTATTGTTGCATCAACTATTATAACTTTCTTCTTCATTTCTGTTAAAATTTTTGCAATATACATTATAGAATCTGTTTTATCATATGCTCCTATAAAATTTATCTTTTCCATTTGTCTCCTCCTAGAAGTATTCTATCTATTAGTTACCTGATAAGGCATCTAAGTAATCTTGTCTTTGTTCTTGTGCTGTAGAAACTTCCTGTTTAACTCCAGTACTGATATTTGTTGCTACATCATCTGGATCTATAGAATTCTTTGTATTATTTATGTTATTTCTTACATCTGAATTTCCTTGATATCTCGTAAGTAAAGCTAGTTTTGCAGTATTTAAAATATTTGAATCATTATTTCTTAGTAAATTCTGAACTGCTTCACTTGGAACATATGTTGGTGTAGCTTTTTCTTGTGTTCCAGGTTCAACATATTTTGCTGTATAAAGCACAGATCCTTCAATCATATAATTTTCAACAATTGCATTACTCATAGTAAGAATTTCATCTTCTGTTAATTGTAGCCAAATTGTAGTTGCTGAATCTACTCCATCTATTTGTGGAATTTCAACTTTTTTCTTAGATACAACAATGTAGTCTTCTCCAGAAGGCATTCTAAATCTAATATCTATATAATCTTCTGCAGCAATCTGGCTTGATAGTCTTAACATGTTATATTCTTGAATTCTTAAATCATTTGTTGTCTTCTCATCAGATTTTGCAATCATAGATGAAGTTACAACTGTATTTGCCTTCATGTCTATTTTGGCAATTAATGGTGGTGTTGTTAATTCTACATACTCTTTAGAATTATTATTCTCTATATAATATTCTCCAGTTGCATCTTCTGTTTTTAATTCTATGTCTCTGCCATCTCTTTGTAAATAAGTTTTACCATTATTTGTAATTACAGAATTGCCACTCTTGTCCTCTAAAAAATAATTTGTTAAATTTGTTATAGTTGCAGTACCATTTGATGGAACTGTATTTTTATCAACTTCTTTAGTAGTAATTAAATCACTTGTTATAATTTGTCCTGATACTACGTCACTCTTCAAAATACATACTTTAACATAGTTTGCAGCCATTTTTGCCTGTTCATCTTGCAATTTTTTCATTTGTAAAAATAGATATGCGACTATTAACGCCATAATTATAAAAGTAATTAACACTCCTAATATAAATGAATTTCTCGCTTTTTTTTGCATTGGATTTGTAGCCATACTTTTTTCCTCCTAAAAGTCAATATTTTGACAAAATTATTACTTATATAATTGTACAACAAATTAAGGGTAAAAACAATATTTTTTTTACTGTAATTTAAGTTTAATTGTATTGTAACATTTTTGTAATATATTCTGATGATTAGCAAAGAAAAAGACTAGGTCTGCACCTAGTTTTTTCATGTTCTTTGAAAAATTTATTGCAATTGCTATAATTAGCAATAGCACTTTATTATATTTCAAGCAAAAAATCTCATTCATATTTTATATAATCTATCTTCTACATCTATAATTATATCCATTGTAATTTCTATTTAAGTTATAACTGCAATTTCCTCTATAACAGTTACCACAAGAGCAACTACATCCATTGTTATTATTGTTTTCATCTATACTGTTATCTCCATTGTCTATTACTTGGTTTGCATTTAATGTATTTGTATTAATGTTTCGCGCATTTATGTTTCTTAATGTTATTCCATTACACATAAGGTTGCATACTGCTCTAAATATTAAAGCCGTAATATATGAAATTATTGTGTATACCACCGTAAATATTAGTAATCTTATATCTCCTACCGCAAATGTAACTATTAAAAATATAGCAAAAAAAGTTGCCGCTACAAGCCATGGACATTTAAGTATTTTCTGTAGGACAATAGATAATATAATAACAGCAAGTGGTATTGCAAAAAATAATAGTAATAAATCCATATTATATCACATTCCTCTCTAAGTTTATGTTTATATATAATATGGGTTCTTACTATTATTCGTTACAAATTTAATTATATACAACCTGTACTAAATACAATCCGTGTGCAGGAAGTGTTCTTCCTGCTCTTTGCCTATCTTTTGATTCTATTATTTCTGGTATTTCTTCTGGTTTAATTTTTCCAAGTCCAACATCCAATAATGTTCCTGAAATTATTCTTACCATGTTGTACAAGAAGCCATTTCCAGTTAACTCTATTATTATGTTGTCTCCTTCTTTTCTTACTTCTGCTTTATATATGGTTCTTACACTGTTTTTTCCACTTGTTCCACTAGATTTAAATGCCTTGAAATCGTGTTCTCCTTCAAAATATTTTGCCGCTTCTTTCATCTTTTCTGCATCTAATTTTATTGGAAAACAGTATTGTAAATTTCTATATATAGCTGTTCCATATTCGGAATTGTTTATAACATATCTGTAAGTTTTTTGTTTCGCATTGTATCTGCTATGGAATCTCTCATCTACTTCTTCTGCCTTTTTTATTATAATGCTATTTTTTAATTGAGAATTTATTGCTATTGCCATTTTTTCTATTGGCATATTAGAGTTTGTTTTAAAGTTTGCAATTTGACCTAATGCATGAACTCCAGCATCGGTTCTTCCCGATCCTATAAGGTCTACTTCTTCTTTTGTTATATTAAATATTGCTCTTTCTATTTCTCCTTGAATGTTTAATTTATCTGGCTGTTTTTGCCATCCATTATAGCATTTGCCATCATATTCTATGGTAAGTCTTATATTTCTCATATTATTTGTCTGCTTCCTTATTTTCTTTACTTTCTTCTTTATCTTTTTTCTTTAACTCTTGAATATTCTTCAATCTTGCTAATTTGTTCTTTTCTTTCTCATCCAATCTGTTTGTTATGATATTTTTTATTAATATTTTTTTCAAAGCATCTTCTTTAACATCTACAATTAGAGTTCCATCTTTTGCAATAGATATTTTTCCAGACTCTTCTGATACAACTATTGCTATTGCATCATATTCTTTAGAAATTCCGACTGCAGCTCTGTGTCTTGTTCCTAATTCTTTTGAAATATCTGTGTTATTTGCAAGTGGTAATATACATGCTGCTGCTGCAATTCTGTTATTATTAATTACAACTGCACCATCATGTAACGGAGTCTTTGGGACAAATATATTTACCAATAATTGTGGAGATATTTCAGAATTCATTTCTATACCTGTTGATATAATATCACTCAAGCTGATGTCTCTTTGAATTACGATTAATGCTCCTGTTTTTGTTTTTGCAAGTTCTTCTACAGCAATTACAATCTTGTAGATATCTTCTCTTGTTTTAGTTTCTATACTTTTGTCCATTCCAAATAAATTTGTAAACTTGTTTGTTCCAATTTGTTCTAATCCTCTTCTTATTTCTGGTTGAAATATTACAACAAGTGCAATTACTCCAGAAGGCAAAAATGCCGTTAAAACAGAGTGTACTATTGTTAAATTAAGTATTCCACTAAGCCATGTTATAAGAATGAACAAAATTATTCCCTTTATTAATTGCAATGCTCTTGAACCTTTCGCTATTTGGAACATTTTTACTACAATAAATATGACTATTGCTAAATCCAAAATTAATGATACTAGTTTAATCGGATATTCTTGTAATAGCTTAAAATATTCAGATATACTATTGCTCCATGTTGATACTATACTTGTTATAAAATTTTCCTTCATTTTTTGCTGTCCTTTCTTCGTGAAAAATAAGTCCATCATTATAAAACATTTAGACGTTGTTAAACTCTATTTCTAGAATTTAATCAACGTCAAATTTTATTATTGCATTAAGTAAAATATAAGTGTTGCAGACACTGCCAATACCATTAATAAAGCTAAAAGCGCTGCCATTACTTTTACAAATATTTTTCCTGCCTCATGTTTTTTCTTTGCCATAATTTTCATATTCCTTTCTCGTGTTAACTATTTTATTTCTACACTTTCATACTTATTTTAACATTTTTTTATTATTATTTCAATAATTCTGCTAATGTTATTATAAACATTGCATGAGACCAGCCTAAACCAATTGCCCAACTAGGCTTCATTGTGTTGTTATCTACCTGTTCTGATATAAATCCTAATGAAGATGTACTGTTTACAACAAAATTAAAACATTCTTGTGCCATCTTCTTATTTCCTGCTTTTAAATAATACATTGCCATCCACAAAGTTGTAACTGGCCATGGGTATTTTCCACCCATGTAACTATCTTGTTCAAACCTTAAATATCCACCTGTATATGTACGTAGTGTCATATTTATTTTTTCAACAGTGTTTAAAACTTTTTTCTCATCAGCTCCAAACAATTCGAATGGATAAACAGCTCCTATTGTACTAATATCCATTTTACTATCTTCTGCATTTCTGCGTAACACTTTAGTATTTTCATCATACAAATTATTTTCAACATACTTTCTTATATTTTCTATTTCATCTTTTATTTTCTGTATGTCTTTTGCTATTTTTTCAAGTTTCAATCTATTATTTTCGTATTTAGGTTTTATCTCCTCATACATTCCAATCATTGCATTAAATGCGCCATAAATACTTGCAAGTGAATATAAATGAACACCCTCGTTCATTTCCCACAAGTCATAACTTACATGCTTGTAGATTTGGTCTTTTTGTCTACCTTCTTTTATTACCTGCTCTTCTATCTCTTTTTTTACTAAGTCTTTTTCTTCTTTTTCGCCAAAAATATTTTCTAAATATTTGAATAAGAAATGTAATGCATTTTCACACATTTTCATATTACTTTGTAAAAATTTCAATTCTTTAGTGTTTTTATAATGCTCATAAACACCATAAATTACACTTGCTGTCTCATCTATTTGGTATCCCCAACAAGGTGCTAATGTGCCATCTGTATAAAATCTTTGCTCCCACATTCCATTCTTGCTTTGAGTTTTTTTGCAGAAATTTTCATAAAACTTGTCTGTTTCTTTTTTCATATTCAAATAATCAAAGGCTTTTGTAATAAACACGGCATCTCTTGGCCAGCAATATGAATATCTTCCACTTTTTTCTCTGTTTTCATCTATCTCAACAGTTGCAGATACTCCTCCTGTTTCCTCATTTTGTAATAAAGGAAACAGCAATATTGTACGTTTATATATTTCTTTCACTCTGTCATTCACAAGCTTGTTGCTATTTTCTCTTAAATTTAATCCATCATGCTTTTCCAAATAGTTTGTCCAATATTTTTTCGCTTGAGTATATTCTCTATTTACATCTATTTTTTTATAATTTTCTATTTTTTCTTCGAGTTCTTCCATATTTTTTATATTGTTGTTATTCTCAATGTATATAAACAAAGTAAAGTCTATCTGGTCACCTGATTTTAATTGTCCAAGATTATAGCTTACAGCAGAGTCATTAGACATTCCTATATAATCTTTATCATTTAATACTGCTTCTCTAAAGCAAGTCTCCACATCATTAATTCTATGCCCTGATATATTTTTATTTGCAAATATGCTAAATGAAAAATCATGATTATATTGAATTAAGCCATTATCTATTACTTTTCCAGACACCATATTATTATTATTTGAATATAATTTTGAGCGTACCAAAAAGCTTAAATCTAGATCAAGCTTATTTCCATTTACAATTGTGTATCTCTTTGCAATTATGTTCTCCTTAACAAGAGCAAAGTCAGTCTGTCTTATTTTTAAATTAAAATATGTATTCTCAATTTCAGTATTTAGAATATTTGTATTGTCAGTATAATACTGGTTGTATCTGTTATTTATGTCTTGGTGAAGATAAATAATTGCAGAATCATTTACCTTCATTCCAACATGGAAAAAGTCCACAAATTGCTTAAAATCTACACTTGGATAGTAAGCCCTTAGTAGCTCTCCTGTGCTACTAAAGGTTGTTCTTACATTCTTATTTCCAATAACCGCATCATTAAAAAATTTATTACTCATTGGTTTTCTCCTTATAATTTATCAAACATTTTATAGCTGGAAAAGAATTAAATTTTGGCAAGGAAAATGAATCAAAAAGGCAATGGCGCATACGTGGTGTATATGTAATCGCGTTGTAAATGAAATTTGACTTTAGCCAAAATTGTAATTATTTTTCAGCTTAACTATTCTCTATAATATCAACAATCTTCTGTTCCAATTCCTTAACCTTTTCATTAACTCTTTTTACATCATCATCGCTTCTTTCTTTTGATAGAAGGTCTTCTTTGATGATGTTTTTCATATCTTCAATTTCTTCCTGTAATGTCTCTATTCTGTCTAATACTTCTAACCTTAAATAACGTTTATCTATTGGATCTTCGTATTTCTTTTCTACTGTAAAATTGTCATCTAGCGTATATTTTTCTCCATATCCAGGTATTGTAACTGGAATTTGTGTTGTGTCTACAATTTTGTTTTTCAAAACCAGTTGCCCATTAGGTTCTCCATGTACTAAGAATATGTGCTTTGGCTTTTTTATGAATGAATATACGAAATTTAGTAGCCATTCTTGGTCAGCATGACCAGAATACCCTTCTATATATTCTATTCTAGCTTTTACGCTAAACTCTTCTCCGAATATTTTAACTTTTTTTGCTCCATCTACTATGCTTCTTCCAAGTGTTCCTGGTGCTTGATATCCTACAAATAATATTGTGCTGTTTGGATTCCAAATATTATGTTTTAAGTGATGTTTTATTCTTCCAACTTCACACATACCACTGGCAGAAATTATTATTGATGGTTCATCACTCTCATTTAATGCCTTAGATTCGTCTGCTGTTCTTGTAAATTTTAGTCCAGGAAATTCTAGTGGATTGTCTCCTCTTTCCATAATAGCTTTTGTTTCATCATCAAATAAATCTTCATTATTTTTGAATACCTCTGTTGCAGATATTGCAAGCGGACTATCAACATAAACAGGTGCTCTCATCAATGTTTCATACTCTTTTTGGAAAGCTTCATCTTTACTTCTCTCTTCTTTTATTATGTTTAATTCATATAAAATTTCTTGAGTTCTTCCAACAGCAAATGAGGGAATTACAACTGTTCCTCTATTGTCAAGTGTCTCTGATACAATATCTAGAAACACTTTTGCCTTGTCATGTGTTCCAACATGCAATCTATCTCCATATGTAGATTCCATTACTAAATAATCTGCATCTTCTATCATGGTTGGTTCTGAAAGCAGTGGAATATCATTATTTCCTAAGTCCCCTGAAAATACTGTTTTTGTAGTCTTTCCATCTTCATCTACCCAAACTTCTATTATTGCGGACCCAAGCATATGCCCAGCATCGTTAAATCTAACATGAATATGTTCATCAATATCAATAATTTCATCATATTTTATTGGTTTAAATATTTCCAAACATTTTGTAGCCTCTTCTGCAGTGTAAAGTGGTGGCTGTTGTTTTAATCCTTTTCTTTTTCTCTTATTATTCTTCCACTCATTTTCTTGTTCTTGAATGTGTCCACTGTCTGGCAGCATTATTGAACATAGCTCACATGTTGCCTTTGTAGCATACACTGGCCCTCTAAAACCTTCATTATATAATTTTGGAATACGACCAGAGTGGTCTATATGTGCATGTGTTAAAAGCATGAAATCTATGTCAGCTGGATTATACAAAAATGGTGCTTCATTCTCCATTTCATCTGTTGCTTTTCCCTGGTACATTCCACAATCGACTAAAAATCTCTTGCCAGCTCCTTCCACCAAAAAGTTAGAGCCTGTAACCATTTTTGTTGCTCCTAAAAAAGTTATATTCATTCGTTTTTCTCCCTTCACATTTAAACAACAATCTGCGTGTTTATAAATTTAATTATTTTCACAGGTTATTTTTCTATTATTTCAAAAATAACGGAATTTTTTTGTTTAGCTTTACGTTTAGTGATTTTAAATTATATACAGTTTCATTGTATATACTTTCAGCCTCTTTTTCATCATATATACTAACAGCAATTTGGCTTTGTACCTCATTTACATACTGTATTTCTTTTATCTTATTTATCTTTATTTGTATTTCTTTTAAATCTATTATCTTTGTTATGAATATATATTTCAAAATTGCATAACATATGCTTGCACTATTAGAAAAATTAGTTATTATCTCTTTATCTATGCAATTATCAATTATAATATTCATTACTTTCTCAATTGACTCTTGTAGCTCAGGCTCTTTTCCAATTACTTCATTTTTTGTAATTGGTATCATACAATAATATCTAAATTCATATAGTACTTTTTCTAAAAAATCTTTATCTTCCAAATTTTCTTCTATTTTTTGTTGATAATATTTTAAAACTTCTTTTTGAAATTCTATTATTTCTTGTTTTCTTAAATCTCCGTTCTCTGCTAGTTCTATTACATTTTTTAGCAATGAACATTCATTTTCCATATTCGTTTTTTGTTTAGAAAAATTTCTTGGATCTAGGTATCCATTCATAGTTTTTAGTTTCTCAACTTGTGCTTTTCTTTCATTTTCAAGTATATCATATAAGAAACTTGCACTAAATATCTTATCCTTATTTGGAAGTTTAGAGTTTCTATTAATATATTCTTTTTTCAATTTTTCTTTATCATTTAAAGTCTCATCTATTTCTCTAATTTTACTTGAAATCATTTTCTTTTCTTCTGTAATCTTATTTAGAAGGTTTACTCTATCTTCCATCAAAAATAATAGTCTTATTAATTCATTTAACCTTGTTGTAATCTCATTTTTTATCTTTTCGTCTTGTTTTGCAATAATAGCCAAAATTATAGTATACAATTTTTGATAAAATAAATTAGGATTTTGGAAATTTTGTTCATAAATTTTCTCTTTAAAATTATCATCTAATCTTAAGTTTAAGAACATCATGTTTTGGAATATCAAATTATATTCAAAATCACTCTGTTTTTTTATATTATTGTTCCAAGACCAACCATCAAAATCGCGTATAACCTCACTTCCATTAATACTTTTTGCTTTAAGTAAAAACTTATTTATTGCATCTCTATAATACTTACTCTCGGTTATTTCCAATTGATTTTTGTTGTACTTTTCCTGTAACAAATTCATCTGAATTAAAGAATATAAAATTTCCTCCTCATTTGCATATACCAAAATAGAGCCTCTATCTGCATCTATTTTGCAAACCACGTTGTCGTGTTCTAGAGGCTTACTCTCTTCTGTTTCTGGTATTACTAGTTTTATTTCGAAACATTGTTTATCTATTATATTTAATATTTTCTCCATAAAATCTGCTTTTGGAAGTGCATTAAATTTTACTATAGAATAGTCTGCATATCCATTTTCAATTTTATATAACATACTTAATAATAAATTTTTTACACTCTCATCAAATGTCTTATTTTCCAATATTTTTTCCAATTGATTATTGTATTCATTTGAATTAAGCTTTGAAAATATTCGCATATTTCTTTTGTACCTTTCTAATATTCCAATTACATTATACTAAGTTGAAAAAGAATTAATTTTTATTTTCAACTACTATGAGTTTAATTCAGCCCATCTCTCTTTCGTCATAAGAACTTCTCTTGGCTTACTTCCTTGGTAGCCTGAAATAATACCTCTTTCTTCCATTTGGTCTATTATTCTACCTGCTCTTGCATATCCAACTTTAAACTTTCTTTGAATGTACGATGTTGATGCTTGTCCTGTTTCTATTACTGTTTCTATTGCATCATTTAGAAGTGGGTCTGTTTCATCATCATCTAAGGCTCCTTCATCAATCTCTTTATCTGTTGTGTTAGCCTTTTCTATGTATTCTGTAATATCATCTCTATATGTTGTTTCTCCGTTTGCCTTTACAAAGTTTACAAGTTTTTCAACTTCTTTATCAGATATGAATGCTCCTTGAATTCTTACTGGCTTTGGAGCTCCTGTTGGGAAGAATAACATATCTCCTTTACCAAGCAATTTTTCAGCACCAACTTGGTCTAAAATCGTTCTCGAGTCTACTTGAGAAGATACCGCAAATGCAATTCTTGATGGAATATTTGCTTTAATTAAACCTGTTACAACATCAACAGATGGACGTTGTGTAGCAATTACTAAGTGCATTCCGGCAGCTCTTGCTTTTTGTGCCAATCTACAAATTGCATCTTCAACATCACCTTTTGCAACCATCATCAAGTCTGCCAACTCGTCTACAATTATAACTATATGTGGTAGTTTTCCAAAATTATCTTCTTTTTCTATTACTTCGTTATAGCCTTTTAAGTCTCTTACACCTTTTGACGCAAACATTGTATATCTGTTTTCCATTTCTTGAACAGCCCATGCAAGTGCTCCTGCAGCCTTTTTAGGATCTGTTACTACCGGAATTAATAAGTGTGGAATTCCATTATATACAGATAATTCAACTATTTTAGGATCAATCATAACAAGCTTTGCTTCACTTGGTTTTGCCTTATATATTATGCTTGCAATTAGAGTATTTATACATACACTCTTACCAGAACCAGTTGCACCAGCAATTAAAACGTGTGGCATTTTTGCAATATCTGTTACAATTGCATCACCAGAAACATCTTTTCCAAGTGCAAATGCGAGTTTCGACTTGTGTTCTTTAAATTCATCTGTTTGTAAAATATCTCTTATGTGTACAATTTCACTTTCTTCATTTGGCACTTCTATACCAACGGCTTGTTTTCCTGGGATTGGTGCTTCAATTCTTATTGATTTAGCGGCCAAATTTAAAGCAATATCATCTGCAAGGTTTGCAATTTTACTTACACGCACTCCTTCTGCAGGTTTTAATTCATATCTTGTTATAGCAGGTCCGACCGAAACATTTTCTACTTTTGCAGAAACACCAAAACTATATAGTGTTTTTTGTAATTTCGAAGCAGTATCTGCTAGTGCTCTTTTTCCACCCTTTAAGCCTTTTGATGTTCCTTCGCTTAATAGATTTAGTGGCGGAAATTCATAGTTTTCATCCTCAACAGTAAGCGTGTGCTCTAATTGTAAAACTTCTTTTGTCTTATCTTCCTTCTGTTCTTCTTGTTTCTTAAATAATGGATCTTCTATAAATTCTGGTGATTGTTTTCTTTCTTCTGATTTTTCTGTTCTTACTTTTTTATCATCTTTTATTTCTTTTTCAACATCAAATAATTTAGAAGATTTTCCAATATCCTTACCATTCAAATTTATTTGGAGTTGTTCAACATCTAAAGCAGCCTTTTCTTTTTCTAGCCTTTCCCTTAATTTTCTCTCTTTTTTAGTCTCTTTTCTTTCATCTATTCCAATTATTTTGTCCTCATCGTTCTCTGGTTCTGCTTTTGCGTATTGCTGTTGTTTTACTTTTTTAGCACTCTTTCTCTCTTCTGTACCATCTATAAAATCTGATATTCTATTTACTAAATCTATTCCAAACATAGATACAGTAAGTGCAATTATTCCTCCTGATGCAATTATTATAGTCCCTACTTTTTCAAATAGATTTATAAGTGGAATTGTAACAATAGCCCCAATAGCACCACCTCCAGCGCCATTAGCACCAAGTTCAAAGAATTGTTTCATAACATTTTCCATGCTTCTGTTTTCTATTACAACATTTCCTTGATATATTTCGTAGACATTAAAAATTACTGCTATGCACAACAATAACGCGGAAAACTGGGCTATTTTTTTAGACCACGAGGTTTCTCCTTGGTATGCAATATATATTGCCAATATAAAAACCCCAACTGGCAAGAAATATTTTATATATCCCATTATTCCACCTAAAAATGGACTCAAGTGTTCTCCTATAAATCCTGAATTTGTATATATTAAAACCGCTAATAATATGCTTGATATTATCATTACAGCCACAACTACATTTATATTAACTTGTTGCTTCTTCTTTTTTCTTCCTCTCTTTGCCATATGTTCCTCCCTTTGTCTACTTTTCTTAAAGTATTTTTTATACTTAGATATTCTATCATATTAATTATTAAATTTCCATATTTTTTTAGCATTTGCCAAACAAATTTTCTTCAATACAAAATTAACCAATATAAACTTTGGAATTTATATTGGTCAAATCGCACTATTTTACTTCTTTTCTATTATTTTCTATTACTTTTAAAGCATCTTCTAGTGTAACTTGTACGCCAGCCAAAATGTTATCAGCATATGCTTTTGTTCCATTAGAAATTTCTCTAGCCATATCGTTAGCATTTTCAATTATCTTATTTTTTTGCTCATATGCTTTTCTGGTAATTTCATGTTCATCTATCATCGAAATTATTCTGTTTTCGGCTTCTTTTACTATTTCACTAGCTTCTTCATTGGCTTTGCTTATTATTCTGTCATGCTCTTCTTTAATTACCTTTGCTTGTTTCAATTCCTCTGGTAATTTTAATCTAATTTCTTTTATTATGTCTAACACTTCTTCTTTGTCTATAATAGCTTTGTGGGTAAAAGGCACTTCCTTACTATTTTCTAGCATATCTTCAATTGTTTCTAACAAGGTAAATATCTCCATGTTTTCCCCTTTCATTTAAGAAATATTAATGATACTCTCCCATACTTTCTTAAATCGTATATTTTGTAATTAATATTCATATTGTTTATTCTATTTATATCTCTTTCTGGTTCATCTGTTTCAATTATAATTATTCCATCATCTTTTAATAATTGTAAATTACTTATTTTTTCTATAGCATCAAGTGCAAATTCTTCCTTGTATGGTGGATCTAAAAATATAATATCGAATTTGATATTTTTAACTGTATTAATGCAATCTATATAATCTTTGTTATATACTATTGCTTTTTCTTTTAGTTTTGTTTTTTCTAGATTTTTCTCAATCATAGCAACAGCTTTACTTGATTTATCACAGAAATAAACCTGTTTTGCTCTTCTACTAAGAAATTCTATTCCAATTGCTCCACTTCCAGCAAATAAATCTAATACAGTAGTATCTTCTATATCATTTTGAATTATATTAAAAAGTGACTCTTTAACCCTGTCTAATGTCGGTCTTGTGCTTATGTCTTCAATAGAATGTAATACAGTGCCTCTAGCACTTCCACTTATTACTCTCATGTATGTATCCTCCAACAGCATTATTTTGCATATTAACAGATATTAAATGGTAACTTTATACATATATTTTATCTAATTTTTCATAGATGTCAATATTTATAATGCAATTGTAACATACATTTAATAGTGCTGTAACATTTTTGATAAAAAGTAAAGCAAAAAATTCGGAAATTTTCCAAACCTTTTGCTTTCGTTCTTTTTATGTCTTGTTTTAGTTATCTTGTTCTTTGTTTATGTCTTTTATTAATTCCAGTTGTGATATTAATAAAGACTCCATTTTTGCTTTGTATACGTCAAATTGTTTTTGTAAATCTTCAAAATCTTTTTTCTTTAATAATATTTGTTGTTCTAATGAAGCTAATGATTGTTTTGCATCAGATTCAGCATCTTTTATTATTTGGTCAGCTTGTTGTTTTGCAACATTTTTTATATCTTCAGCTGTAGATTGAGCCATTATAAGTGTATTGTTTAATGTACCTTCTATTTGTTTATAATGTTCAAGTTTTCCGTTTAATTCTGCTATTTTATCTTGATTTTCGTTACTCTCTTTGTATAATTTTTCGTAGCATGCTGTTAATTCATCCAAGAAATCATCAACTTCTTCTACACTATATCCATTCATCATTTGTTTTGAAAATTTCTTGTTTTCAATTTCTAAAGGTGTAATCATTTTTGCTTCCTCCCAATTACATTTAGTCTAATTATTGCCTGCATTTTTTAACCAAGAAACAGATAATTTGTTTTTAATTTCTTCTCTTGCCATTTCATTTGTTATTTCGTAATTGTATGGTGCAATTAAGAATATAGAATTAGATACTTTTTGAATGTGTCCGTCTAAGGCATGAACAGCTCCACTTACTACATCAATTATTCTTCTTGCAACATCTTTATTTACATATTCAAGATTTACTATTACAGATTGTTTTTCCTTTAGTAAATCACATATATCTTCTGCTTGATCAAATGTTGTTGGTTGTGATATAACCATTTTCACTTGTTGAGGTTGAGGCATTGCTACAACTTTGTTGTTACGTCTTCCCCATAATTTATTTTCTTTATTATTTTCCTCTTCTTCTTCCATCTCTTCGTTATTTTCTACGTAATCTTCTTCCTCTTCTTCATTTGCATCCATTCCAAATGCTCCCCAGATTTTATTCATTATAGCTCCTGACATTATAAACCTCCTAAAATTTCATCGTCCTTTGTAAAAATTACTAGCTATAGTATCTATCTTTTTAGCTTTATTGTCAATAGTATTTTTAATATTGTAATTTTAATTTAATATTCTGTAACATTATTGTAACATTTGTTCATCAGTCGGATTTAGTACAATTTCATCATAAAGCGCTATATTTCTCATGCTATATATTTGTGAACTAGTAAATCCAAGTTCTTCTAATTCTTCTGTTTTATACTGTCTAACTATACAATATTCATCATTTTGTTTTAATATTTTCACTAGCATTTTATTGTAATAACCATTTCTATTTCTTACAACATATGATAAGCCATTTTCTTCTTTTATTGCTTCATTTGGAATTCTAAAGCCTTCTGCATCCCACCAAATTATATCAAAAGATATTTTTCTATATGCAATTAGTTTTTCAACATCATTTGTAATTTTTACAGTAATTGTTTTAGACTCATCATCTTCATCTATAATATTTTCCACACTAGCTTTTAAAGTATCAGAATTTTGCACTCTTATTTTGATTGTATCTCCCACTTTCGAGTTTTTTGCCTCATTTGTGTTAGAATTAAAAACAATGTAACATTGATAATTATTTATTATTTTTCCAACTTCTTCATTGCTTGCAACAGTTTGTCCAGTCTTTAATTTCAAGTCTTGTAAAAAGCTTTTATTAAATTTAGTAAAGTCCTCTGTTGTTAAAGCACTCTCTAATCCATCTACTCTATAAGAAACAATTCCACTCTCTGGTGCATTTACATTTTCAGAATCTGATGTTAATCTATTTTCATATTCTTCTCTTTGGCTTAGTAATTCTTTCAAGCGAGAATTAGATGGGCTAGATATTTTAGCTTTCTTTGTTATGTATGAGTTTATATTTTTCTTATATTCTTGAATTTTCTGAGCATTATTTACTCCATAAATAGAGTCAAGTTCCTTCTCAATTTGGCTTTCTAATAACTTTACATCACTTGGAAAACTGCTTTTTTCGTTTTGCATTAGAGATTGTATTTCTACATCTAATTCAGCAATTTTATTTTTTAATTCTTCTTCTCCTGATGAATAGTATCTAAAAACAGAATCTCCTTTTGCAACTTTTTCACCTTCGTTTTTTATTTTTACCATTCCATTTTTATAATTTTGTCCTTTTACAACAGTTTCCTCTCTTATAATGTACCCAATATCACTTTCCTCTTGTGATATTTTTCCGTTTGTAACCATGAAGGTATTTGTAGGATTTTGTACAAGTTTAGCAACCAAATATACCGCGTATATAAATACAAGTGCAAGTATTAAAACTACCGCAAATACTCTTCCTTTTCTAATTTTTTTCTCCAAAGTTTATCACCTTTCTATTAAATTCTACATAGAATCTGTGTTATTCAAAACCTACTAAATTAATTTAGTTTTCGTTTAGCTCTGCCTCTTTCAAAATAAGATTAACATTATCTTGAACATTTCCTAATCCGTCAATCCAAATTATATTTGGTATTTTTCTAAACCACGTTAATTGTCTTTTAGCATATCTACGTGTTTCCATCTTTATTTTTTCAATCATTTCTTCTTTAGAGTACATTCCATTCAAATAATCTATTACTTCTTTGTAGCCTATTCCTTGTACAGATGTACGAAGCTCATCTCCATACTTTTTATGCAATTGCTTAACTTCTTCTATTAGCCCTTTTTCAAGCATTATATCTACTCTTCTATTAATTCTATCATATAAAATTTCTCTAGGCATATTTATAGCAAACACTCTATAATCATATGGAACTCCATTTTTTCTAGATTCAATTTCTAGCTGAGTCTTTGTTTTTCCTGTTTCTTTATATATTTCCAATATTCTTATTATTCTTTTTTTATCATTTACACTAATATTCTTTACCGCTTCTGGGTCAATCTTTTTTGCTTCTTCATATAAATATCCGAGTCCCTTTTGTTCTGCTACTTTCTCTAGTTCTTTTCTGTATTCTAAATCAGTTTCAACTTCTGGATAATCGATTCCATATATTAAAGAATTAACATACAGTCCTGTTCCCCCAACGACTATTGGAGTTTTGTTTTTTTCAATTATTTCTTCCAATGCCTTAGTAGCATCACATTTATAATCAGATACACTATATCTTCTAGTTGGTGCAATATTTCCAATCAAATAGTGCTTAATCCCCTGCATCTCCTCTGCATCAGGTTTAGCGGTTCCAATACTCATTTCATCATAAATCTGCATAGAATCCGCAGACACAACTTCTCCTCCAATTTTTTTAGCAAGCTCAATCGAAAGAGCCGTTTTTCCGCTCGCAGTAGGGCCACAAATAACAATAACTTTCTGCATAACTTTTCTTCCTTATAAATTATTTTGTAGTCATATTTTTACTAACTACATCATTTGTAACTTGGTTTTCTGTATTTGAAATTGAATTTTCAACTACTGCATTGTTAGAAATTTTATTTTCTACAGTTAAGTTTTCAACAGTAGTATTTGCTGTATTACTAGCCGCTTCTTGTTGTTCTATTATTCTTCCTATTCCTTTTTCTATATTTCTAAAATAGAAAAATTCACTAACAACAATAACCACAGCTATTATAAACATTACAACTGCTCTTTTATTTAATTGCTCTCCTGTTATTTCTCTATCCTTTCTCTTATTAAATGATCTTAACATGAAAGGAATTACTATTATTGAGTTTACTGGAACAAATGTAAATACAATCGTTTGTTTTGCCTGTGTTGCAATCCTTTTATCTATTCCTATAGAGCTAAAAAAATATACTATTAGCACAATTATGTATACAACTCCCATTGCAATCATGGTATATAAAAGTCTTTTTGTCTTTTCTATATTTTTATCAAATGAATGATATATTAAGAGTATTGATACTATATTTGCAACTAGTATAAATAATAATATAAATAAATTATCCATTTTTTCACCTTTCTTTTATCTTCTTGAAAATTTCTTTTCAATGTCATTTCTAGTCATCTTTATTGCAGTTGGTCTGCCATGTGGGCATGTAAATGGATTTGGTAATTGTAATAGTTTATCTAATAATTGAATTACTTCTTGTCTTTCCAATACCATGTGTGCTTTTACTGCCGCCTTACATGCAACTGTTGCAATAAATTTTTCTTCAATTTCTTGTTTTGCAGTTCTTGCAACTGTATTTATTTCGTCTAATGTTTCTAAGAACAATTCCTTAGTTTCTAGGTCTAACAATACATCTGGAACGCCACTTAATTTGACTGTATTTTCTCCAAACTCCTCTACCATAAATCCTGCTCTTTGGAATAATTCTTTGTTATCTCTATATATTCCCATTTCCTTATGTGTTAATGTTATAATATCTGGTAGCAACATTAATTGCGAATCTTTTGTATCATTGTTGTAGTAGTTTTGTCTTATTTTTTCATACATAATTCTCTCATGTGCTGCGTGCTGATCTATTATATATAAATCTGATTTCATTTCTATAATTATGTATGTATTAAAAGCAATTCCTATATATTTGTATACCGGTTTCGTAGCATAGCTAGACTCTCCTTCAAATACAGATACATTATCTTCCGCAGTCATTGGTTTAAATTCTTGAGATACATCTATTTTATTTTCTTCATTTTCTTCTTTTTTTACAGATATTCCAAATGTTTTCTCATACATCTCCATAAATTTAGAATCATTTACATTGTAGCTTTGAGATGGTTGGTTCTCAATTTGAGGAAGTTCAGTAGTACTAGTTTGAAAGCAATTACTATTCTCATCAACTGGTGTCGCTTCTTCGGTTACAAAATCTTCTTGTTGTTTATTTTCTACATTAGTTAGCTCTTGTGAGCTTTCTTCATTGTATTGATTAGTTTTACTCTCTATTTTTTCATTATTTTGTGTATCGGCTACTTCGCTATCATATTTTTCTCCATCTTCCTTTACGGCAGATATTACATTTTGCATTCTATTTAATTTAGCCATAACATCTTCAAATGTCTGCTCGCTTTTCTTTTCTTTCTCATCAATACTCTCATCATTTTTTTTCCATGCTGTGTTTGGTGAAGAAGAAGTATTTTCAGTTGAAGTTGTTGCCTTTAAATCGGTTGCTAATGTATTTAGTTGTTTCACATCTTGTGTAAATGAATTATTAAATGCACTTTTTGCAGCCATGTCTCTAAATATTGAACTTCCCGTGTTTTCAATTTTAGGATTTAAATTTATATTTTCTGTGCTATACTTTGTTTTTTCTTCATCAATCTTATCTATGCTTTCTGTATCTGCAACTAAGTCTCCTTTTAATAATCCTTCTCTAATTGCATGATATATGGCCTTAAATATTTTTGTTTCTTCTTGGAATCTAACTTCTAATTTAGCAGGGTGAACATTCACATCAACCTTTCTAGGATCCATATCAATATTTAATACTAAAAATCCATGCTTTCCAATTGTAACAAATCCTTTAAAAGCTTGTTCTGCAGCACCAGATAAAGCCTTGTCCTTAACAAATCTATTATTTACGAAAAATAATTGATTACTTCTATTAGACCTTGAAATTACTGGCTTTCCAATAACACCTTTAACAATTATGTCATCATATGTATAGTCTATATCTATCAAGTTATCTGCAATTTCTTTTCCATAAATATTGTAAATTACAGGCTTAATTTCACCATTGCCAGATGTTTGTATAACTGTTTTACCTGTGTTAATTAACTTTACTGCAATCTCTGGATGTACAAGTGCAATTCTTGTTACAACATCTTCAATATAACCTGACTCTGTAAAATCTTTTTTCAAAAACTTATATCTTACTGGTGTATTATAAAATAAATTCTCTATTGTAATGCTTGTACCATTTGCACACCCTGCTTCTTCTTTGCTTAATATTTTTCCACCTTCAACAACAACTTCATATCCAGTATAGCTATCAGCCGTTTTAGAATCTAATGTAACCTTCGCAATTGACGCAATACTTGCCAAAGCCTCGCCTCTAAATCCCATAGACTTAATATCGTCTAAATCTTCTGCACTTCTTAGCTTACTAGTTGCATGTCTTTCAAAAGCAATTTCCAGGTCATCTTGCATTATTCCCTTTCCATTATCAGTAACCCTAATATACGAAATTCCACCATTTCTAATTTCTACAGTTATTGCTGTTGCTCCAGCATCAATCGAGTTTTCCATTACCTCTTTTACAACAGATGCAGGCCTTTCAATAACCTCACCCGCAGCTATTTTATTTATTGTTGAGTCATCTAATAAAACTATTTTTCCCATTGTATACCCCTTCTTCAAAGTACAATTTAATTGTAATTATTTTTGTAATCTTATAACTCTTTTTCATTCGTCTATTTTCATTGTAGATTATATCATTAATTCTATTTTTTTGTATAGCCTTTTTTCAATTTCTTTTAATGTTTTTTCAAACTTCCTTGTAACACATATTTTCAGTTTGAATAATATATACCATACGAAAGATTTAGAAATCATTATCTTTTTAAAGGAGGTAATTATAATGGGAAATTGCGGTTGCAATAGTGAACTTCTTTGGTTCATAATTTTATTCTTATTGCTTTTCTGCTGTGGTTGTGGTTGCGGATGTAACAGATCTTCTTGCTGCTAGACATTAAATTAGCAAAAGACTTACTTATATAAGGGGGTGAATTGTATGCCAGATAATAGTAGATGTTGTGGAAACAATTGCGGATGTGGTTGTTTCGGAGGAAATAACTGTATATGGATCTTCATTATATTAATAGTATTATGTTGTTGCTGTGGCGGAAATAACGGCTGCTGCTAATAGAAACTAATCCATAATTTTCTCGCTCATTCACCTTTTCGCCCATTAGGGACGGGGGATTTTGGGCGAAATACTTAAAAAGCTAAGTAGTATTTTATAACCACTTAGCTTTTACAATTTAAAAATTAGTTAAATCTATATACAAATTACTGCTTTTATGTTCTGTGCTTTTTACTTTCTTTATATTTCCTTTATAAAATTCAATTATATCAATTCTATCTCCTTCTAAATATAAAACACCATTTTGTATATCTTCTAGCACCTCATAGCCTTGTAATTTTTTACATTCAATTTCTCTTTTTTCTTGTTTTTCTTTTCCCATTTTTATATTATATTTTGATAAAAAATATGTTGTCATTACATTTTTTATTATGCTTGACCTGAATTTTATATATGAATTTATTTTTTCATTTCTTATCGAAAAGCACTTGCCATGCCAAAACACTTTAGATTGCTTATTATGTTCGTTAAAATAATCAAAAAAGTACTGTGAAAATACTGATATTATTTCATTTGATGTATTCCACTTTTCTTTATCTAAATCACTTATTACCACTAGTGGATCTGTAAAAATAAAACTTATTTCATCTGATCCCAATATTGCTAAACATTTATATTTTTTAGTGAAAAATTCAGCTGTTCTCTCTAAAGTATTTCTAAAATTTCCTTCATAATTGTTCAGCAAATCATATTTTTTATTTTTTGTAACATCTTTTCCATCTAATCGTATAACTAATGGATTTTTAAAACTCACTCTCATGCTATACTTGCTCTGTATTTGAAAGAAATAACTATTCCACATTTAATTTCTCCTTCTAATTAACATCATAAGAGAGCACAATTGCTCTCTTAATTTTTTACATACAATAACCAATATAAAATTGGGTCTATAATATAATTCGTGGATATGTTCCAACACATAAATTGTATGCTTATTTATTTTATCATAAAACAAATAATTTAACAATAATGATTTCATTATATAGTTTCATTCCGAAAAAATTAAATTAGCAATAAAATTTAATTTCATCTGTCTGTTGAGTTTCTTTCCACTTTGCTATAATTCTAAAATAGTTTAACTCAATAATCTCAAATAATCGACTTAAATCTTGATTTGAAATACGACTTGGATTACTTGCCAATATACATTTACCATTTTTAGTTAACCAAATTTTAGTAGAATTTTTAGATGGCTTTCCCTTTGAAACATGGACATGAATAGGTTCATTGAGCTCATTTGACCAAAAATAAACTTTGTATCCGCATTATTTCTAATAAACTAGGCAAGTTTAAGACCTCCTTCACGTGCATATTTAAAAAACAAATTAGCCCCTCTCTCAACTATTTGCTTAAATTCTTCTACTTCTTCATCTGAATAATTTCCTTCTCTTTCTATTATTTTATAGCTTGGGAGTTCAAAAACAACAGTATCAAATCCATGTTCAGTAGGTCTTTCAAAAGAAACTCTAATATACTCTTCACCATTATCTTTCTTTCTGATATCAGAAAAAACAACCTCAGTTTCATCTGGATATTTACATAGCGTATATACCATATTTTCACTCTCCTTTTATTTATTTTTACAATATTATTATATCATTTAAAATCTAGAAAAACTACTATTTTAATAAAATTTGTATATATAATTTATTAATATTTTTATATTTCCTGTCTGTATATTGATATATCACATATAACCAATAGTTATGTAAAAAAATAAACCCTTACAGTCTCAATAGAAAGACGTAAAAGTTTGTTTTTTCCTACTTTGGTTGGGCTGGCTAGATTCGAACTAGCGCATGCATGAGTCAAAGTCATGTGCCTTACCGCTTGGCTACAGCCCAATATATTATTTTATATGGGGTGGAATGTGGGACTCGAACCCACGGTCTCCAGTGCCACAAACTGGCGCGTTAACCAACTACGCTAAATCCACCATTGAATACTGCATTTAATTGCAATAACCAAATGCAGTATCTATTTTACCTCATAAAGTATATGTTTGTCAACAATTAATTGTTATTTTTTTAAAATTTCTTATTTTATTTTAAGAAATTACCATTTTATTCTTCTACAGCCCAAATTATAAGTCTTCCTTTTGAGTTATCTGTACATGTTTGTAGTGAAATTTCTCTTTTTCCATTTGTTTCTCTCATTATAAAGTCGCCATCATCAGGAGATGTTTCATAAATGTTATAAATATTATATTTTAATTTTGTACCAGAATTATCTGTAATATACACTTTATCTCCTAATTTTAATTTATCATTATTACCAAAGAAAGAACCATTTCTGTAGTTGTGACCTGATATAACTGTATTTCCAGGTTGATTTAAGCCATTAGCACTATATAAAATTGCAACTGCAGCTTCTATAGATGATGGAGTTACTTTTTCTAGAATTGGATATTCCAAATTTATTGCTGGTATTTGTATCTTTCCATCTACATTATATCCTTTATATTGAACCCTCTTTGTTGCATTCCCTCCTGTAGTATTTGTATTAGTCGTTACATTTTCTACTGTTGGTAAATCTATATCTGGAAGTTCGACATTTTCTACTGTGTCGTTTCTTGCAATAGAATTTAGTTTTGTATCAAAGTCATCAAGTGCTTTTGAGGTATCTTTATCTATTGTCTTTTTTCTATATACATCATAACCTAGAAATCCCAATAAAATTAAAACAGCTATTACAACAATTCCTAATATTATAGTTAATATTTTCCCATATTTTCCTTCGCTCATCTCTTCCTCCTATAGTATAAAATCATATTACATCTATTATACCATATTTTATCCTTTTTGCCTATAATTTTGTCGTTTTTTCTAAATTTATCTATATCTACTTTTTATATTGCCATTCTATTAATTTCTTTTTGTCATTTTTATTACAATAACTAAACAATCTTTGGCCCCATCTTTCCACCTGCTAATATGTGAAAGTGCAAATGCATAACTTCTTGACCAGCATCTTTTCCACAGTTTGTTATAACTCTAAATCCATTTTGGTCTATTCCAAGCTGTTTTGCAATTTTGTTTATTGCTAAAAATATATTAGATGCAATTTCTTTATTTTCTTCATTTATTTCTAGCACATTTTCAATATGTTGCTTTGGTACAACTAAAATATGAATTGGTGCTGCTGGATTTATATCCTTAAATGCTAGCACATTTTCATCTTCATATATCTTTGTTGAAGGAATTTCTCCTTTAATAATTTTACAAAAAATACAATCTTCCATACTCTTCTCCTTTTTCGCCCAATAGGGACGCCCTTTTTTGGGCGTTACATATTGAATATTATAAATAAACTCTTATAAGATTTTAATAACATTTCGCCCAAAAAGGGGCGTCCCTATTGGGCGAAATTGTTATTCAAGTATTGCCTTTATTCTTCTTACTCCGGCTGAGCTTGCTTCTTCTTTCTTTATTTTAAAGTGTCCTAATTCTGAAGTATTTTTTACGTGAGGACCTCCGCATAGTTCTTTTGATACTGTTTCTTTATCATTTCCAATTGAATAAACTGTAACTATGTCTGGATATTTTTCTATGAACATGCATTCTGCTCCAGATTTTATTGCATCGTCTTTCTTCATTTCTTCGCATTTTACATCTAGGCCACGTGATATCCACTCGTTTACTAAATCTTCTACTTTCTTCTTTTCCTCATCTGTAAGCTTGTGGTCACAGCTGAAGTCGAATCTCATTCTTTCTGGTGTTATGTTTGAGCCTTTTTGATGTACATCTTTTCCAAGTATTACTTTTAATGCTGCATTTAGTAAGTGTGTTGCTGTGTGATATCTTACTTCTTGTTCACCTGTTCCAGCAAGTCCCCCCTTGAATTTCTGCTCACTACCCATTCTAGATTTTTCTTGGTGCTCTTTGAATAGTTTGTCAAATTCTGTTGTATCAACTTTTAATCCTGCTTCTCTTGCTAAATCTTGAGTAACCTCTGGTGGAAATCCATAAGTTTCGTATAAAGTAAATAGGTCTTGTCCTGAAATTGTGTCTTGTCCTTCATTTTTCATTCTATTTACTATCTTGTTGAATTCTCTTTCTCCACGCTCAAGAGTTTTCTCAAATTTGTCTTTTTCTTCTATTATTACACTCTTAATTTTATTGCTATTTTGATGTAGTTCAGGATACATTTCTTTTAAAGTATCTATATTTAAATCGATTAATTCTCCTAATTCATTTAAATTAATTTGTAGTTTTCTTAAATGTCTTACCATTCTACGGATTAATCTTCTTAAAATATATCCTCTATCAACATTGCTTGGAAGTCCACCATCTTGAATTATCATCATACTAGCACGTAAGTGCTCTGCAACAATTCTTCTGCTCTCTATGCTATCATTTTCTCCGGCTAATTCTTGTAATTTATCCATTACTGGTTTGAATAATTCTGTATCAAACGGAGTTTCTTTTCCTTGTAATAACATAGTCATTCTCTCTAGTCCAAGTCCTGTATCAACATTGTGTTGTTTTAATTTTGTGTATTTTCCATCTTTTGTCTTGAAGAATTCCATAAATACGTTATTCCAAATTTCAACATATTTACCACATCCACAAGATGGGTTACAATTTTCTGAGCATTTGGGCTTTCCTGTATCATAAAACATTTCTGTATCTGGTCCACAAGGTCCTTCTTCTCCAGCAATCCACCAGTTATCATCTTTTCCAAAATAATAGATTCTATCTTCTGGAATTCCTGCTTTTCTCCAACAAGAAGCTGTAACTTCGTCTCTTTGGCAGTCTTCGTCTCCTGCAAAGCATGTTACAGATAATTTTTCTACTGGTATTCCTAGTTCTTTTGTTAAGAACTCAAAACTCATTGCTATTGATTCTTCTTTAAAATAATCTCCTAAAGACCAGTTTCCAAGCATTTCAAAATATGTTAAATGTCTGTTGTCTCCAACTTCATCAATGTCGTTTGTACGTAAGCATTTTTGGAAATCTGTTAAACGTGTTCCCTCTGGGTGTTTTTCTCCTAATAAATATGGTACTAATGGTTGCATTCCAGCAGTTGTGAATAATACAGATGGATCATTCTCTGGTATTAATGGAGCACTTGGAATTACAGCATGTCCATGTCTCTTGAAAAAATCTAAATATTTATTTCTTATTTCTATAGCCTTCATATAATTTCCTCTTTTCAAATTTTCTTATATAATTTTACCATTTAATCTCAATTTGTCAATTAAAACCTTGTAAATTTGGTTATAAATGATTATTTTATAAAGCCTCAACATGTCACTCCTGGTCGGAGCTCTTTCGGACTTTTCAAAGGTGAGCTTCCAGTTTCGTTTTAAAAATAATCATTTATTCACCTAATTTAAGACAAAATTCCTATTAGCTCTCTTGTTTCATCATTGTTTTCTTTAATTTTTACATCTAAAATTTTATTTACAAATTTATCTGATTGTTCTTCCTCACCCGCGACTTTTACCATCATATAATTTGTTGTATGTCCTTTAAAAAAGCCATCTTCAAATTCTTCAAATAATACTTTTACAGTTTTACCTATATAACTTTGATTGTGTTTATTTTCCGTACTATTTGATAATTCTATTAATTTGTTGCTTCTTTCTTCTTTTTCATTTCCGTCTATCTGGTTTGGCATTTTTTCTGCAACTGTTCCTCTTCGTGGAGAATATTTAAAAACATGTAATCTGTAAAAATCTATCTCTTTTAAAAATTCGTATGTTTTTGCAAACTCTTCGTCTGTTTCACCTGGAAAACCAACTATAACATCTGTTGTAAAGCTTGCCTCTGGATAATATTTTCTAAGTGTTGCAACAGCATCTCTATAAATTTGTGTGGTATATTTTCTGTTCATTCTCTTTAAAGTTTCGTCGCATCCACTCTGTAAAGATAAATGAAAATGGTCACAAATTTTATCTAATTTAGATAATCTTGTTGCAAATTCTTCATCTACAATTGTTGGCTCTAAAGAACTAAGTCTTATTCTATCTATTCCATCAATTTTGTTTATAGCCTCTAACAAATCTATTAATCTTATTTTTTTAGAAGTATTTTCATTATCAAAATCTTTACCATAAGAAGCAACATGTATTCCTGTTATTACAACTTCTTTTATGCCTTCTTTTGCAATTTTTTCAATTTCAGAAACGACGCTCTCAATCTTTCTACTTCTTATTCTTCCTCTCGCATATGGAATTATGCAGTATGAACAAAACATATTACATCCATCTTGTACTTTTACAACTGCTCTATTTTTTTCTGTATATGTAACATCGCCAAAGTCTAGAAATTCTTTTTGTTTTGATACATCGTCTATTTCCGCTTCCTGGCTCCTTTTGTCCTGCTCGGACATTTCTTCCATATATTTTTCCACAATTTGTACAATTTCATTCTTCTCATTTATGCCTAAAATTATATTTATTTCTTGAATTTGCTCTAATTCATTTTTTGCAACTTGCGCATAACAGCCACACACAACTAAAACAGCAGAAGGATTTATCTCTTTAACTCTTCTAAGCATCTGTCTAGATTTTCTTTCTGCCATATTTGTAACAGTGCATGTATTTATTACATAAATATCTGCTTTTTGTGTATTTTCAACTATTTCATAATTATTCTTTATAAATTGCTGTTCCATCGCATTTGTTTCATACTGGTTAACCTTACAACCTAGAGTATAAAAACTGACTGTTTTCTTCATTTAAAGTTCATTCCTTACAATATATTTAGGTTTTATTTTGTCTCCTATAGACATTACATTTCTTACGAAATCAATTACTTGTCTATTTTAGCACGTTTCAGTAAAAATGGCAATAACAATATTATGTTTCTCTGCCATATTGTGCAAGAACAAATCTGGAAATTTTCAATTTTCTATCCTTACCCTCCATTTATATTTATCTATAAAATTAAAATTTTTTTCATGTGCATTATTTTATATAATATATTTTTCTGAAAAATAATTAAAATTAAATTTTACAAATCTTGCTAATTTTTCTTCATTTTAATTTTTGTTTTTTACACTCACGGCAATAAATATATAAAAATGTTTAATATTTTTATTTTGACGCATACTAATATTGTTATCAAACTTTATTTACCTTATTAATATTTCTTTACTCATAGGTTTCTGTAAAGTTAAAGGTTTACATGTTATTATTTTATATATTTTAAAGGTATATTAACGTAGTTTATGCCTTATGAAAGGAACGTGACAAATTATGGCAGTAGATTATTGTATTATTGGATCAAGATTAAAACAAGCTAGAATTAAAGCTGGTTTAACTCAACAAGAATTAGCAGAACAAACTAACCTTTCAGTTGCTTTTATTAGTAGAATTGAAAGAGGTAGTTCTCATATAAATTTAAAAAGATTAAGTGAATTTTGTACTATATTAAATGTTTCAGAAGGTTACATTTTAAGTGGTGTTTCTGATAAAAATGAGAAATATTTATATAACGAGTTTAACGATATATTAAAGAAATGTTCTCCAGAAAAACAAAAACTAATTTATAAACTTTCTCAAGTAATAGCTGAAGAAGATGAAACATATAAATCAAAAAAATAACACAATAACTGAGAACAGCTTTTATATTTTATTTTGTGTATTCGTCAGCCCGTCGTATAACGACGGGCTGCATTTTTTGCTATAACTATCTATAACATTTTGTTCTCTCTACTTTTTTATTTTACGAAAAAAAACAGGTTAATCTTTTTAATTTTTATTTCACTATTTTCATCATAAATTTCCAAAATTTTTATTGATAATTATACCTCACTATGCTAATATTAATACTGAAATATTTAACTATTTCATATTATCTTATAGGAGGGATATTTATATGGATTTTAAGCAATGGAATACTTTTAATAAAGGAGAATGGACACATGAAATCGACGTTAGAGATTTCATTCAAAAGAACTATACTCCATACACAGGAGACGAAAGTTTCTTATCTGGTGCTACAGAAAGAACTTTAAAATTATGGGATAAAGTTCTTAAATTATATGAAAAAGAGAAAGAAAACGGCGTTCTAGATGTTGATACAAAAACTCCTTCTGGAATTAATAGATACGAGGCTGGATACTTAGACAAAGATTTAGAGGAAATAGTTGGTTTCCAAACAGATGCCCCATTAAAAAGAGCTATAATGCCAAATGGTGGAATTAGAATTGTAGAAAAATCTTGCGAATCTTATGGTTATAAGGTTGATGACGAGGTTGAATACATTTATCACAATTTAAGAAAAACTCACAATGACGGTGTTTTCGATGTTTACACACCAGACATTCGTATTGCAAGAACACATCACCTATTAACTGGTTTACCAGATGGATATGGACGTGGACGTATTATTGGAGATTACAGACGTGTTCCACTATATGGTGTTGATGTTTTAATTGCTGAAAAGAAAGACGAACTTGATATTCTTGATGTTGATGAATTTACTGAAGAAGTTATTCGTAACAGAGAAGAAATTGCTGAGCAAATTAAGGCTTTACAAGACTTAAAGAAAATGGCTGAAAAATACGGATTTGATATTTCTGTTCCAGCATCAAATGCAAAAGAGGCAGTTCAATGGTTGTACTTTGCTTATTTAGGTGCTGTAAAAGATCAAAATGGTGCTGCTATGTCTTTAGGAAGAACATCTACTTTCTTAGACATCTATTTTGAAAGAGATTTAAAAGCTGGATTAATTACAGAAGAAGAAGTTCAAGAGCTTATGGACCAATTCGTTATGAAGCTTAGAATGGTACGTTTCTTAAGAGCCCCAGAATACAATGAATTATTCTCTGGAGACCCAGTTTGGGTAACAGAAAGCATTGGCGGTATGAGTATTGATGGAAGAACTATGGTTACTAAAAACTCATTTAGAGTTCTTCATACCCTAGAAAACTTAGGAGCTGCTCCAGAGCCAAACTTAACTGTTTTATGGTCAGTTAATCTACCAAAAGCATTCAAAGATTACTGCGCAAAAATCTCAATTGCAACATCATCTATTCAATACGAAAACGATGATTTAATGAGAATTACTTTAGGTGATGATTACGGAATTGCTTGCTGTGTTTCTGCAATGAAAATTGGTAAACAAATGCAATTTTTCGGTGCAAGAGCTAACCTTGCAAAAGCCCTACTTTATGCTATTAACGGTGGTAGAGATGAAAATACTGGAAAACAAGTTACACCAATGTTTGCCCCTATCACATCAGAATACTTAAATTATGATGAGGTAATGGCAAAATTTGACCAAATGATGGATTATGTTGCAAAAATCTACATGAAAGCATTAAATGCAATTCATTATATGCATGATAAATATTCTTATGAAGCTTTAGAATTTGCATTACATGATAGAAATATAATCCGTACAATGGCTTGCGGTATAGCTGGTTTATCAGTTGCAGTTGACTCATTATCTGCAATAAAATACGCAAAAGTTAAAGTCATAAGAGACGAAACTGGTCTTGCAACAGATTACCAAATTGAAGGAGACTTCCCTAAATACGGAAATGATGATGACAGAGTTGATGAAATAGCTGTAAACTTGGTAAAAACATTTATGAAGAAGCTAGAAGGACACATCACATACAGAAACTCTATCCCAACACAATCAATATTAACAATAACATCTAACGTAGTTTATGGTAAAGCAACAGGAAATACTCCAGACGGAAGAAGAGCCGGAGCGCCATTCGGACCTGGAGCAAACCCACTACATGGAAGAGATTCATCTGGCGCATTAGCTGTAATGAATACAATAGCAAAACTTCCATATGAGTATTCAGAAGACGGAATTTCTTTCACATTCTCTATAACTCCTGGAGCACTTGGAAAAGATTCAGAAACAAAAATAAACAACTTAGTAAGCATGTTAGACGGATATTTCAAACAAACAGGACATCATATTAACGTAAACGTATTCGATAGAGCCTTATTATTAGACGCTATGGACCACCCAGAAAAATATCCACAACTTACAATTCGTGTTTCCGGTTATGCTGTAAACTTCGTAAAATTAACAAGAGAACAACAATTAGACGTTGTAAACAGAACTATTCACGAGAGAATTTAGTTTTTAGGGGCGCTACTTGAAAAAAGCAGAGCCCCTTTAAAAAAAATTTGTATTATTTAAGTTATTACAATTACATAAATTTGCATGCTATTATTAATAAGATTTTTATAACTTTAATTGTTATTCTAAAAAACTTTAACATATAGTTTCTTATTAATATAGCTTAAATAGTACAGAAAAAAAGGAGATTATCAATATGAATTTAGAAGATATAACCTGCCCTATTCACTCATTCGAATCATTCGGCGCAGTTGACGGTCCTGGAATTAGATATGTTATTTTTACACAAGGTTGTAATCTAAAATGCAAATACTGTCAAAATAGAGATACCTGGTGTCATCAAGGCGGAACAAAATATTCTGTAAAAGAAGTTTTGGATAAAATATTAAGATATAAAAACTATATAATTCCATCTGGCGGTGGAGTTACAGTAAGCGGTGGCGAACCATTGCTACATTTAGAATTTTTGAAAGCACTATTTACAGAGCTAAAAAAAGAAGGTATTTCAACAGCTGTAGATACCTCTGGAGTATTTTATTTAACACCTGGAATAAAAGAAGTTATTGAATTAACAGATTTGTTTTTGCTTGATATAAAATGCATAAATGATGAAATTTGTAGAGACCTAACCGGTGTTTCTAACCAGAAAGAATTAGAATTTGCTAAATATTTAAGTGATAACGACAAACACATGTGGATTAGACAAGTTTTAGTACCAGGTTACACAGATAAAGAAGATGATTTGATAAAATTAAAAGAGTTCTTGGCTACTTTAAAAACAGTTGATAAAGTTGAAATACTTCCCTACCACGATATGGGTAGATTCAAGTGGGAACAACTTGGGCTGGAATATCCATTAGATGGTGTGAGGGTTGCTAATAATGAAGATGTGGAAAGAGCAAAAAGGATTCTTGAAATATAAACAACTTTAAATTTATTCTTACTGCAAAAACTTCTTTTTTCAAAATCAAACATGTCTCCCTTGGTCGCGCTAAAGCGCTCGTTACAGTTTGATTTTTTTAAAGAAGTTTTTGCAGTTTTTATTATATTTTTCAGTAATTTTATATTACAAAGTCTATTATTAGTCCTACTATTATTCCAACTAACATTAATAATCCTGTTATTGTAAGGTTTTCTTTTATGTTTTTGTTTGATTTAAATAGTACTAATATTCCTATTCCAGAGCCTACTAGAAGTCCTGCTATCATTGAACCAAAGCTTATTAGGTTTGATAAATACAATTCTGTTATTATTACAGAACCTGCACAGTTTGGTATTAGCCCAAATATTGAAGATACAAGTATTCCAAGTACTGGCACACCTGCAATAGCTTTTTCTATTGTTTCTTCTCCAATAAAATGAATTAGAGTATTTATTGCAAATGTAATTATTGTTATAAATATAAAAATATTAATTGTATGTTTTAATGCAGATTTGAATATTCCATGCTCACAATCACAGTGGTCATGTTCACACATATGCCCTACTGCTTCTTCTGGCTCTACTTTTTTAGTTTTTCCTATTACATTTATTACTAAATCTATTATAAAACCTGCTATAATTCCAACAACCAATTTAATTGCTAGTATTTTTAAAATCAAATTTGCTGGTGCTGCTTCTGAAATTAATATTGGTAACATTTCATCAGAAGTAGATAAAAAAACTGCAATTAATGTTCCCATAGTTATAATCTTACCAGCATATAAATTAGCTGCCGCAGCAGAAAAACCGCATTGTGGAAATATTCCTATAATTCCGCCCCATAAAGGCCCTAACTTGCCAGATTTTTTTACTATATCTTTCGTTTTATTTCCAGTCTTATGCTCCAAATATTCAATAAGCAAATATGCCAAAAATAAAAAAGGTAGCAATTTGATTGAATCAAATAATGTATCTTTTATAACATCTATCATATCTTTCACCTATTCTCTTCTTAAATTTTCTTTATTTTTTACTACTTTTTTATATTAGCACATTTTGTTAAAATAATCAACATAATAAGTGAGCATTTTTTACACTTTAGGATTTTTGTTGATTGAAAAAGTAAATTTTGTTTAATAAAAATAGTGCAATTACATATAATTATATCTGCACTATCTCTATTATTTTAATATTTTTTTACACTAACTATGTATTTTTCGCTATAGTAAAAGATTACTATTTTTTCTCATTTAGTGTTGCTTTTACATCTTCTTCATTTAATTCAACAGCTTTAGCAATCTGTTCTATAGACATATTAAGTTCATGTAACTTTTTTATTACAGCCTTTTTTTCTTTTTCTATTCCAATTACTAGTCCATCTGCTAAGCCTTTTTCTCTTGCTTCTTTTGCCTCTTTTTTTAACTGTAATTTGTCAGCTATTTCAAGAGTTCTATTTAATGCTTTTCTTCTTAGTATATCATCTTGGCTTATTCTTTCCAACTCTTCCTTTGCTTCTTTAATATCCTTATTTTCTTCCATTATACGAGCTACCTCCTCTTTTTCTGGATTATCTAGAAAAAGCATCCATTGCAATACTTCGTCATTTGGTGTTTTTTGGTATGCTTTTACTACTTTTGGTATCTCTATTATAATTATTTCAAAGTAATCTGTCAATACAAGATGCGTAGCTTCACTCTCTCGTATTCTCCATGTTGTCTGTGGTCTTTCAAGATTTTTCGTTAATTTAAAATCGTCATCCAAAATTATTATTGATATTGTTTTTCTTAAATCACTATATTTATCTCCAATTTTTAAATTAGCTGCATACATTTTCGCCCAATAATATAAAAATCGCTCAGTTATATTATCGTTTGAAACAAGTTGTACTTCTATGTCACATTCAGTGTTTCCATTGATTATTGCCCTTAAATCTAGTCTACCATTTTTATCATCTGCATTTTCATTTAGTAAATCTGTACTTTTATCAAGCTCAAGCTTGTCTATCTTCATCTTTAGTATAGCCTCTAACATTGCTTGAGTTATCCTTGGTTTTCCTCTTGAAAATAATGCTTTAAACACTACATCATTCTTTGGTTGTAATATGCTTTTCTCCTTATTTGGCATATGTAAGCCTCCTTAATTTTGTACAACAGAAATTGCTATACTTAAATTTAGTTATTAAAAGTTTAACTATAATATATTTAGTTTATGTTTGGAATATATTCTAATAAGAATTTAAATAATTAATTGATTAAAAAATTTGATTAGTTCGTTTTCATGAACTTTAAAAAATAATTTAGAATTTTGCCTTCCGCAAAATATGTATTGTATAAAAATTGTATTGTCCATTTCAGAAATATAATAGATAATTCTATATTTTTCACAGATTCTTTCTCGAAACTGCTTATCCGAAAATTCTGGAACATTTCTACCAATATACGGCGAATCCTGTAAATCATAAATTGTATCATATATTTTATTGACTATTCTATTTGCATAATTAGAAGAAATATTATATGAATAATCATATATATCTGTAATTGCAGACTTTGCATCATCCGATATTATTATTTGCATGCTTTTCCTCCAATTCATTAATGTGTTGTCTTAATTCTTCTAGTATGCAAATCCTACCATTTTTTATATCTTCTTCACTTTCTTGTAATTTGGCGTATAAAAATAAATCATAAATAATATCATATAGAGTATTTTCTTGTACATTTACTTTATTTAAAGATTTTTTCAAAAATTCCATTTGCTTTGCCTCCTTTTAATTTAGATTTTTATTTTCAAATATTTCTTTAAAATTCTCATAATTAAAATGTTTATCAGTCCCCGGAATAATAGTAGTTTCATCTTCTCCATACCTTTTGATATATTCCACCATAAGCTTAAACACCATTTCTGTTGGTTTTAATCCATCAAAATAATCATCTGGTACAGAATTAACAATATCTATCATTCTTTGTTTTACATCTGGCATATCTTCAACTCCCATCTTAAAATTTATACATAATATACCATAAAATTAAATTCATTGTATATCTTTCGCTATAGTGAAAGATTACTATTTTTTCTCATTTAAGATTGCTTTTACCTCTTCTTCTTTTAATTCTACTACTTTTGCAATTTGTTCTATAGGCAAGTTCATCTCTTTCAGCTTTATTACAACCTCATAAGCTTTTTTCGTTTTTCCTTCTTGCAATCCAATATTTTTTCCTTTTTCTAAAGCTTCCTTTGCCTCTTTTTTTAATTGTAATTTGTCAGCTATTTCAAGTGTTCTATTTAATGCTTTTCTTCTTAGTATATCATCTTGGCTTATTCTTTCCAACTCTTCCTTTGCTTCTTTAATATCCTTATTTTCTTCCATTATACGAGCTACCTCCTCTTTTTCTGGATTATCTAGAAAAAGCATCCATTGCAATACTTCGTCATTTGGTGTTTTTTGGTATGCTTTTACTACTTTTGGTATCTCTATTATAATTATTTCAAAGTAATCTGTCAATTATCTACTTTCATTTTTAAAATAGCCTCTAACATTGCTTGTGTTATCCTTGGTTTTCCTCTTGAAAATAATGCTTTAAACACTACATCATTCTTTGGTTGTAATATGCTTTTCTCCTTATTTGGCATATGTAAACCTCCTTAATTTTGTACAACAAAATTGCTATACTTAAATTTAGTTATTAAAAGTTTACTCGATTTGTATGTAAAATATTTTGCCAGAATGGCTAATTGAGAAAATCAATAGATTTGATACAAAATATAAGATAAAAAACTTTTTTGAAATAACCTTTTCAATTATATCTAAACTACAAGTAAAGTCAAGGAAAACCGCATGCCAAATTTCGACAATTCTATAATACATTTAGTCTGTGTTTTTGGCATATTGTTTTATTATCCCTCCAAGTATTTTACCAATTTCATATAACATTTCCATGCTTACTTTAAACTTCTTTTCGTCTATCCATTTATTTTTTGCCATTAGTCTTAGCATTACTTTTGTCTATAGGCTTTCCTTCAAATCTGTAACATTCTGCATATTTCTTGCCATTATTAATCATTTCGTCTTTCGAATAATTGTATATTACATAATTGTAGCCTAATGAATCTAACCTCTTTACGTAGTTATACAATGCATTTATTGGTACTCCAGCTTTACACAAACCTTTCTTCAAACATGTAAGCTTTAAGCCTAATTCATTTGAAAGTGCTATTGCATTTGCTCCAATAGATGTGAAGAAAGCTCCACATCTTATAACTATCAGGTACCCTTCATTTTCTTGTGCCACTTCGAGTTCTTTTGCAATGTTATAGAACGAGTCTTTTGTTTGCATATCTTCTCCTCCTTTCTTTTTTATGTTAACTCGTCCTTTAGTTTATATAAAAATTAAAAGACTAGCCCGGTAGGACTAGTCCGGTAGGGGCGGCCTGACTCTCGGCTTTGCCAAGACTCAGAACGCCTCCTACCTTCTCTACATGTTATATTTCTGCTTCTCAGTTTAGGGTGAAGCATCCCTGTTTCTAATTTAGCTCTCTGGGCTCTGCTTTTAGCTATGCTCACATTCGAGCATACAGGGCTCAGGTCTACATAAATAAAGTGAGCCTGAAACCACTGACATCGTAGGCAATGTCAGAACGGTTACTGCGACTACCGGTTGGACCATCCGCGAAAAAGTTGCTGTAACCGCCTCCGCGTCTAGCGTAAGGATTGCTCGTGTCCGAATAGGACTCAGTCGTCCACTCATAAATATTTCCTCCCATATCGTAAATATTACATACTGGTGTTGTTTGTCCTGTTGGAACTAATACTGATGATTTTTTTTCCTTTGTCTTACTTGCTCCTGTTATATCTGTATATGAAAATTTTGTATCACTATAATTTCCTTCTTCTGAGCTACTTCCATAATCACTATTTACGTTTTGTAAAAAAGCCATTGTTGTATCCCATGCATAACTACTTACTAATTTTGTTTTAGCTTTATATCCTTGCTTTGTTGCAAAACCTTCTGCTAAAGAAACTGCTTGTGTTCTTGTTACATAACCGTATGGGGCTTGATTTGCTTTTATTGTTACTGTTTTTGTTACATCATTTGAACTTCTTAATGTTTTTGCTTCTGTATTTTCTTTATCCCCTGCTTCATATCTTCCTATATAGAATCCTTTATATGTTTCTACACTTATTTTTTCATCTTCTGGCATTGCTTCTGTAAAATAATAGTTATCTGAACTCCTATATTTTATTTTTATTGAGTTTGTTGCAGTATCTGTTTCTTCTGTTGCAACATCTGTTGAATATGCTGTTCTCTTATAATCTGCTATTGTTGCTACTGGCACCCATACAAATTGGTTTCTATCTTTATCTTCTATTACTACTCCATCTTGTACTTTTGAAGCTGGAACGTCTGCAATTTTAAAGCCTTCTGGTATAATAACATTTCCATCAGAGAATTCTACTTTAGTTTTCTCTTTAACAAAGTCAACTTTTGCCTCTTCTAATGTTTTTGTTGGAATTTTCTTTAATGGATCATATGTTCCAAGTTGTTTATCCATTTCATCTTCTAAGTCGCTCATTCCCTCTAAATCATTTTCACTTGCTTCTGCTTGTTTTGTTTTAGCCTCTTGTGCTTTTGCTATTATTCCGTTATTGCCTAGTACTAAATTAATACTTACTCCTGCAAGAATTAACAAAACTACTATCGTAACGACTAACACAACTAGGGTTATACCCTTATTATTTTTCATATTGTTCTCCTCCTCGTATAATAGTTTTTATAAAATTTATTTTTATAAATTATAAACATATTATTTTTTATTACTTATGTACTTTTTATTATTTTCAACTATCTCTTAAGTTTTTATTCATAATTTTTTCTTTTTTCGTACATACATCTATCACGTATATATTTGTTGCATTAATCGTATTTATTTCTATATACGTTATAGATATAAATACTCCACCAAAATAATATCATTATTTTCACGCCAGTGCAATAGTTTTTTCTTATTTTTTCAGCTTTGTAGTTTTTTGTTGAATTTTATCATATTACATTTTTTCGTTTATAGAGAATTTAAGAAAAATAATATATTAGCTCACAGTTTAAATATTTTCAATTTTTCGAAAAAAAAAATAACAAGCCAATTAGGCTTGCTCAATATTAAAATTGTATTTTTTGGAATAAAAACGCATGAACTTGATTTTCATCAATCTCTTGGTGCCAGAAGTCATTTATAGCTTTAAATGTTGCTTCTTGCTTTGGAGTTAATTCTACTGTTATTTCTTGAAATAAAAAGTTCTTTATCTTAGTCCATGTACTAATCTTTGTTGGTACTGCTGTATCAAATTGATTTGGTATAACATTGTCATTATTTATTGGGTTTACTGGTCCTTCCATTCTTCTTCCTCCTTTGTAAACAATATATTTCGAATATCTATAATATTTATACTATAAAAAACAATTTTTATCAAGTCTTTTTTGAATTTTTTTGGTTTTTATTTGATATTTTTCATTTTTCTAGTTCTATTTTTTATTATTCTATTTTTAGATACAGACATGTACAAACTTTTTATTATATTTCCATTTGCTTTCCTAGAAAATTTGCAGCAGATTGTGCAACTTTTTGTTCCACTTCTGACATTTTTGTTTTTTCGTCTTTTGACAATAATATTACACTTCCAATTGCATCACCATCAGATATTATTGGGTATATTACCTGGGCTTTATATATTTTATCATTTTTTTCATTTTGAGTAATTGGTACAGCCATATCATTATTTTCTTTGCTTACATATTTTACTTTATTATCTAATATTTCTTCTAGCTCTTGGCTTATTCCTTGTTCTAGCCATTCTTTTTTTGATGCTCCAGATACTGCAATTACTGTGTCTTTATCAGTTATACATGCAATATGCCCAGTAGTCTTTGTTAATGTTTCAGCATACTCAGCAGCAAATTCCGAAAGTTCTCCTATTGGCGAATATTTTTTTAATATTACTTCTCCTTCTTTATCAGTAAATATTTCAAGTGGGTCGCCCTCTTTTATTCGTAATGTTCTTCTTATTTCTTTTGGAATTACTACTCTGCCTAAATCATCTATTCTTCTTACAACTCCTGTTGCCTTCATATTTTTCCTCCTCTTTTATAATTGTTTTATATTGTTTATTATTACAAAAAAGGGGAAAAATATTCATTTTTATCACATTCAATTTTGATTGTTTTTTAATATTTTATCTAATTCTTTAGCAAATTCTTCTATCATAACATTTTTTATAGTAGGTTTCTTTCCATCTATATAATCGCACATTATTTGTTTTAATTTTGCTATATTTTCCATTTCTGGTCTAATTTCTTCTTTATGATGTCTGGCTCTTTCTGCTAACATTTCTCTTATTGAAACTATATCCTCATTGCTTGCACAAGAAATTCTTTGAAATATTTGGAATGGGTCATAATACTTAAATATTGGAACATTATTGCATTCTTTTGCAAATTTATCATAAAATAATTCCATTTTCATCGGTATGCATTTAAATAATTCATCTGCTTTTTCTCTGTACATTTTGTCTTTTAATTGAGCATTTATTTCATAAAATCTTTGTATAATGTTGTTCATTTCTGGTCCAGCATCTTCTGTTGCAATCTGAGATAACTCTTCTTCTGCATCTTCGCAATATTCAGAAGTTACTGATGCAATGTTCATTCCATTTATAAATACACTTTCTATTGTTTGTATATCATAATCTATCAGTTTTTTTTCAATGAAATAACTAAAATATGCAAATATTTTAACTATTTCTATTGGCTTTATTTTACCGTTTTTTACGTCATCAATTATTTGTTCTATTACAGCTGGAAATTGATCATCTGATATTTTCCAATATTCTTCAGTCAATAGCCTCTTATAGCCAGGCAACTGGTCTGTGTCTATAGTATTTCTTATTACTTCCATGTTATCCTTGAATACTTTCATATCAAATATTCTAGTACGTACATATATTTCAATAAATTTAAAGAATCTATATTCAACTTTAAAATTATAATAATATGTATTATCAAATTCCTTAATATAGAATTGTCTATTGTCCATAAATACTCTAGAAGAAACTAATATAGCTCTATATTCTTCGTTGTTTTCTATGTTTTTAAACTTGTCTTTTGTAACTTTACCAGCTTTTATTTCAAATGAAATTGCAATTGTAAATATTAACATTGTTTGCATTATTCTATTATTAGTATTTGAATAGTCTCTACTTACCATGTCAAATATCTTTTTAAAATCGTTTAAAGCATGTTTTAAAATTCTTAAATTTCGAGTTCCACTCTTGTTAAATGTTGATGTTATCAAATTTGAATTTTGCCTTAAAAATCTAATTAGCTCTGGATATCTTTCATATCTCATTAATAGTCCATTTATTATATAAGTGAACTCCGGAGCATATTCAAAAGTTTCCCCAATTAATTTTTCTTTTATTCTTTCATAATCATTTGCTTTATCAAATACATATTCAATTGTATCTTGAATACGCTGAACCATTGGTTCATCTGTTTTTACATTTAGTTTGTTTTCTTTATCCAGCAAATATGTAGCAATAAACGTTTTCATCTCCAAATTGCTACTCTTTAGCTTTGTAGACAATTCTTTTTCATTACATATTATTATTGTCTTTATATGGTCATGCTCAACAAAGTTATTGATATAACCTAATATATCAATAACATCAACATTTGCTCTTTCAAGGTCATCAAAACATAATACTTTATCTTCTGTTGAGAAAAATTCCTCATAATTAATCTTATCACCATTTTGTGTTACACCAAAGAAATTCGCCATATCCAAGCCAGTCTTAGCATATTCTGGAATGACTTTTTCGCCTTTTGAACCCATATATTTTTTTAAGTTTTTATCCATTAATTGAGTAGTTTCGATAAAGATTTTTTTACTTATTTCTTCTAGATTTGATATTCCATATAAAGACATGTATATTGTTGTGTATTTCTTACCATTTATTTGCATTGCTTCAATTTTGTTTCTTATTTTATGGTTCCAGAAATAAGTTTTACCGCTTCCCCATTCACCATTTATCATAATTGCATAATCTGTATAATCTGCTCTTATATAGTCTAGTATGCTTTCTACTAAATCGTCCATTATCTCTCTCCCTTCAATTTTTAGTTTATTTATTATTTAATCTTTTGCTATTGTTAATACTCCAATTTTATTTGAATTTGCTCCTCTTATTGCTTTTGCACATTCATTTGCAGTTGCTCCTGTAGTATATATGTCATCAAATATAAGCACATTTTTGTTGTAAATTATATCTTGTTTATTTTCCTTTATTTTATACATATCGATGGCATTTTTTAATCTTTCTTCTTTATTTAATGTACTTTGTGCTATAGTATTTTTCTTTTTTATCAGAATATCCTCATATTCCAATTCATTTATATTCTTAGAAAATTCTTTTGCAATTAATGCACTTTGATTATAGCCTCTTTCTTTCCTTCTTTTATTATGAATTGGAACTGGAATTATTATATCATAAGTTTTTAATATTTCACATATTTTTTTATTTTTTAAAAAAACTTGTGATATAGTCTTGTAGTAATATGCTTTATCATTAAATTTGTATTCTAATATTTTCCTTCTAATATCAGTATATTTAAACATATAAATGTGTTCTGTATATGTTTTATTTTTATATTTTTTAATATGTACATTTGTTAATTTTTCAAACTTTTTATTGCACTTTTCACATAGAAAATTTTCATCTATTTTTCCACAAAATGCGCACACTGGCGGATATATCAAATTTATTATTTGCTGTAATATACTTGTCTCCTCCTCTTAAATTGTTACAATTTTCAAACTCATTCTCCTATCTTTTCAAGCTTATAAGTTAATCCCGTATTTCTTTGTCTTGTTGTATTATTTTGTATCATATAGCTTACAACACTCTGAGGACCGATTACAATTAATAGTTTTTTTGCTCTTGTCATTGCAGTATATATTAAATTTCTAGTTAATAACATTGGTGCACTCTGACTTGCAACTAATATTACTACATCAAATTCACTACCTTGTGATTTATGCACTGTTATAGCATAAGCATGCTCTAATTGGTCCAAATCTGTATTATCATAAGTTGCAATTTTTCCATCATCGAATTTTACTCTTACTGTTTTTTCTTCTTTGTTTATTCTATCTATTATACCAAGTTCTCCATTGAAAATTCCATTTCCTAATTCTTTTCTAAATGTTCTATCATTGTCTTTTTCCCATAACAAATTGTAATTATTTTTTGTTTGCATGACTCTATCTTGCTCTCTAAATTTTATCTCTCCAAATTCTTTTTCATCCTTATCAACTTCTTCTGGGTTCAATTCTTTTTGAAGTAATACATTAAGCTCTTTTGTTCCCAATTTTCCTTTTTTGGTTGGAGTTATCACTTGAATATTACTGAAAAAATCATAGTTTCCAAACTTTTTCAGTCTACCTTTGCACAAGCTTACGATAGTTTGTTGAATTTTTTCTTGATTAGCTTCATTTATGTAGAAGAAATCGTCTAATAACTCAATATTCTCTTCATCAATTTGAGTTTCTTTCACATTTCCACTAATGAAATTCTCACCTTCATTTACCCTATGTGCGTTTACTATTATTTTGCTTTTAGCAGCTTGTCTAAATATTTGGTTTAAAGTAATAGTTTGCACTTGTTTTGAATCTATAATATCTTTTAATATACTCCCTGGTCCAACTGATGGAAGCTGGTCCGTATCTCCTACTAAAACTAATTTTGTTCCTTTATAAATTGCTTTTAATAAATAATTCATTAAAAACATATCAATCATTGACGCTTCATCTACTATAATAATGTCTCCATCTATAGGAGTTACCAATAAATTTGTATTAAAATTATCTGTATCATCAGACATTCCAGCCAATTCTAGCAATCTATGTAAAGTCTTTGCATCCTCTCCAGTAGTTTCAGTCATTCTTTTTGCTGCTCTACCAGTTGGAGCGCATAATACAGGCTTCATACCATGTTTTTTGTATAATTCTATTATAGCTTTAATAATAGTAGTTTTTCCAGTACCCGGTCCACCAGTAATAATACATACATTATGCTCATTTATGCTTTCTATTGCTTCTCTTTGTTTTTCAGAAAGCTCTATATCTATATTATCCTCTATTATTCTTAAGTCTTCTCTTAGAGTTCTTATCCTTTTAACATTATCTGCATTTCTAAGTCCAACTATTTTTTCCGAAATGTTTTTCTCCGCCTCATAAAAATTCTTAGAATAAACCCACTCTTTTCCATCTGGTCTATCTTCTAATACAATTTCCTCTTTTGCTTTCATTTGAATTATTGCTTCTTCAATATTATTTATATCCACTCTTAATAAATCTTGCTCATACTTTATTAAATTGTCATATAACACACAAGAATTGCCATTTAAGCCTATTTTTTCTAAGCCATACTTAATACCACTTCTTATTCTTTTATAGTTGCTTTCTTCAACTCCCATTTCCATTGCAATTCTGTCGACTTTTTCAAAATTAACTTTACTTGCTACATCAACTAATATATACGGATTTTCGCTTATTCTTTCTAAAGCTCCCTCTCCTAATTTTTTATAAACACCTTCTGCACTCTGTGGTCCTATTCCAAATTTATCTAAGAAGCCAACAATCTGCCATATTTCCCAATTAGCAACAAACTGTTCCGTAATTTCTAAAGCTTTTTCTTTACTTATTCCTTTGATTTGTGTAAGTTTTTGTGGCTCTAATTTTATTACATTTATTGTATCTTTGCCAAATGTATTTACAATCTTTTTTGCTGTTGCAGGTCCTACTCCTTTAAAGCTTCCATTTGAAAGATATTTTTCCAATGCTTCTGGTGTTGTTGGCATAGTCTTTTCAAATGTAGCAATTTTAAACTGTTCTCCATAATCTGGATGCTTTACTATATCTCCAGTTATCTTTAAATTATCCCCTTCATTTACAAAAGGTAAATATCCAACAATCGTAGTTTCCTCTTGCTCACTAGTTTCAAAAGTAGCAACAGTATAGCTATTTATATCATTTTTATATATAATATCAATTACTTGTCCTTCTAATTGCAATTCTATTCCTCAATTCTATTAATCTATTTTTAAATTCATTTAATTTCTTCATTTGCTATTTTATTAGCAATATACTATCACAAAAAATTCTTATTTTCAATGTTTTTCTCGAAATAATACGAACATTAGTACGACCGTTTTCGACACAAACTTATACACTACTATATTTTGAAGTTAAAGAACAATATATAACTAAAATTCATATAATATATCATACAAATTGTTTATCAAAGGAGGCAATTTATGGTAAATTTTATAATAACCTCTTTATTATGGACATTCGCTTTATATGGTTTATTCGAAATCTGTAAAACCATTATTCATATACATAAATATCCTAAGGTATCTTTTAACGGTAGTTCTTTTATAATTACAGTACATAATCAAGAAAACAATATTGAATATTTTTTACGAGTATTTATTTATAAAATGTTATATTATAATTTAAATATATCAGAAATAATAATTGTAGATTTAGACTCAACTGACAATACACTGAATATTTTAAAAACTTTTTCTAAGGATTTTGATTTTATTAAAGTTTTAACATTAAACGAATACAAAGAGCTTTTAGCATAACTTCTTTAAGCTCTTGTTATGACAATTTTTCAAATTTTCCTATTATGCAACAAAAAACGATGCATTTTATTGCACCGTTTTACATTACTATATTAATTCTAATATAACTGTTTCTGCAGCGTCTCCTCTACGTTGACCCTTCTTTATTATTCTTGTATATCCACCTTTTACATCTTTGTATTTTGGTGCTATTTCATCGAATAATTTTGTTGGTATATCAACATTCTTTCCGTCTGCATCCTTTACTTTGTTTACATTTCTCATTATTTTTCTTCTTGCATTTAATTTTGATGGCATGTCTTTCTTTCTTTTTTCTGTAGTTGTTTCTCTAACTACTTTTAAGTATTCATTGCCATTTTTGCTCTTTGCAAGTTCTGTAACTTTATTTCCTTTTTCGTCTAATTTAGCTCTTGAAACTTTAACTTCAACTTCTTCAAAATTTCCAGCTTCTTTTACAGCTAATGCTATTAAAGAATCAGCTATTGCCTTTGTCTCTTTTGCTCTTGTTTCAGTTGTTTCAATTTTTCCGTGCCATAATAGATCTGTTACTTGAGTTTTAAGCATTGATAAACGAATATCAGTTGTTCTTCCTAATTTTCTATTTGTTGCCACTTTTTTCACCTTCCTTTATTCTTCATTGCTAGCGAAGTCTAATCCTAATGAATGTAATTTGTTAGTTACTTCATCTAATGATTTTTTACCTAAGTTTCTTACTTTCATCATGTCAGCTTCAGTCTTATTTGTTAAGTCTTCTACTGTAGATATTCCTGCTCTCTTTAGGCAGTTAAATGATCTAGCAGATAATTCTAAATCTTCTATTGAAGTTTCTAATACTTTCTCTTTCTTAGACTCTTCTTTTTCTACCATAACTTGAGTATTTTTGCTTATTTCTGATAAGTCAATAAATAATTCTAAGTGTTCAGTCATAATTTTTGCTGCTAAGCTTAATGCTTCATATGGTTTTAAACTTCCATCTGTCCATACTTCTATTGTAAGCTTATCCAAATCAACCATTTGACCAACTCTAGTATTCTCTACTGCATAATTTACTTTCTTTACAGGTGTATATATAGAATCTATTGGAATAACTCCTATTGGCATATCTGGTGTTTTGTTCTTTTCTGCATTGTTATATCCTCTGCCACGATTTGCTGTCATTTCCATTGTTAGATGTCCACCTTCAGAAACAGTTGCAATATGCAAGTCTGGGTTTAATATTTCTACTGAACCATCAGTTTCAATATTTGCAGCTGTAACTTCGCCTTCTCCTTGGAAGTTTATTCTTAGAGTCTTAGGCTCGTCATCAACTATTTTTATTCTTACCATTTTTAAGTTTACTATTATTTCTGGTACATCTTCAACTACGTTTGGTATTGTAGTAAATTCATGAGCTGCTCCATCTATTTTTACAGATGTTATTGCTGCTCCTGGAAGTGAAGAAAGTAGTATTCTTCTTAATGAATTTCCTATTGTAATACCATATCCACGTTCAAGTGGTTCACATGTAAATTTAGCATAATTTGTATTGTTATCCATTTCTAAGCATTTAATATTTGGCTTTTCAAATTCTATCATTTTTACCTCCTAATATAAATATACTGGATTCATATATTTACAACTTTTATATTAAAATAACCTATTATTTAGAGTAAAGCTCTACTATTAAATGTTCCTCAACAGGTAGGTCAATATCTTCTCTTGTTGCTAATGTTACAACCTTTCCACTTAATTTTTCTTGGTCTTTTTCTAGCCAAGCTGGAACTGGTCTACTTCCATTTTCTTCTACAGCAATTTTTATTGCTCCATTGTCTTTTCTTATTTCTCTTACGGCGATTATATCTCCGGCTTTTACTAAGTATGATGGTATATCAACTTTGTGTCCGTTTACTTCAAAAGCACCATGTGTTACAAGCATTCTTGCTTGAGCTCTTGAGCTTGCGAATCCTAATCTATATACTACATTATCTAATCTGCTTTCAAGTATTTGAAGTAATACTTCACCTGTTTTACCCTTGCTATTTGAAGCCATATCGAAGTATCTTCTGAATTGTTTTTCTCCTACTCCATAGAAAGCTTTTGTTTTTTGTTTTTCTCTTAACTGAGTACCATATTCAGAAATTTTGCTCTTCTTTTGACCATTTTGTCCTGGTGCATAATTTCTTCTTGTTATGCTACATTTGTCAGAATAGCATCTTGAGCCTTTTAAGAACAATTTTTGTCCTTCTCTACGGCAAATACGGCATTGTTCGTCTTTATATCTTGACATTTTATATTTCACCTTCCTTAATTATTTCTCAATCTATCGATTTATATTATATTCTCGTGTCGCATAATAAAAAATTATACACGTCTTCTTTTTGGTGGTCTACAACCATTGTGTGGTATTGGAGTAACGTCTTTAATAGATGTTATTTCAAGTCCAGCTGTTTGTAATGATCTTATTGCAGATTCACGTCCAGAACCTGGTCCTTTAACAAATACGTCAACAGTTTTTAAACCATGTTCCATTGCAGCTTTAGCAGCTGTTTCAGCAGCTTCTCCAGCAGCAAATGGTGTGCTTTTTCTAGAACCTTTGAATCCAAGTTCTCCAGCACTTGCCCATGATAATACGTTACCCTGTGTATCTGTTATTGTAACTATTGTATTATTAAAACTAGAGTGAATATGAGCCATACCTTTTTCGATATTTTTTCTATCTCTTCTTCTAGTTGGTTTTTTTGCTAAATTCTTTGTAGCCATTTTTAAGTTTTCCCTCCTCTTTAACTTAGCTATTTGAAGCGAAGTTTCTTAATTTCTATTTCTTGCTCTTGCTTACTAATTTTCTTGGTCCTTTTCTTGTACGAGCATTAGTTTTTGTTCTTTGTCCTCTTACTGGAAGACCTCTTCTATGTCTAGTTCCTCTATAGCAACCAATTTCTGTAAGTCTTTTTATGTTTAATGCAACTTCTCTTCTTAAGTCACCTTCTAGAGTGTAACCTTCCATTGCATTTCTAATTAGCTGTACTTGTTCATCTGTTAAATCTTTTACCCTAATGTCTGGATTTATTCCAGCTTTTTTTAATATTTCTTGAGAACGAGCTAAACCTATTCCATATATGTATGTAAGTCCTATTTCTATTCTCTTTTCTCTAGGTAAATCAACTCCTGCTAAACGAGCCATTTTTGCACCTCCAAATGTTATTTTTATTATTTTGTTTTTTCTGCTTTCTAAAATTATTAAAGGTGAAATGTGCCAATTTAATTCTTTTAAATCTACATTCTTATTATAGTTTTAGAGGTATCCTATAATATTCTTGTAATTTACAGTTTTTTAAACCGGTCTTTAACTTTTTTATAAGCATATATATAAACACAAACCTTTAATTTATTGATTATAGCCAAAACTACTCTCAACAGCCGCCAATCTCGATTTGTGTTAATATCTAATTTTTTTAATTATCCTTGTCTTTGTTTATGCTTAGGATTTTCGCATATTACTCTGATGACACCTTTTCTTTTTATAACTTTGCATTTGTCACACATTTTTTTTACTGATGGTCTAACCTTCATTATTCTGCACCTCCTAACAAAATTTTATATATATTAGTATTAGATATTATTTTGCTCTCCAAGTAATTCTTCCTCTTGTTAAGTCATATGGTGATAATTCCACCTTAACTTTATCTCCAGGAAGAATTTTAATGTAATTCATTCTTAACTTTCCAGAGATGTGAGCTAATATCTGATGACCATTTTCTAACTCTACTTTAAAATTTGTATTGGGTAATGTTTCTACAACAGTTCCCTCAACTTCGATAACATCCTCTTTTGACACTATTTTCCCTCCGTATCTTCTAATGTATCTTATTTTTAAAATACAATATAAGCTATTTTATACATAATAGCTTATATAGTATATAACATTTTTATAATAATGTCAATATTTCTGGCTCATTTTCTGTAATTAAAATTGTATTTTCATAATGAGCCGCAAGGCTTCCATCCTCTGTTATTATAGTCCAGCCATCATCTAACTCTAAAATGTTTGGTTTTCCCATAATTACCATAGGTTCTATTGCTAGAGTCATGCCTGGTTCAAGGCGTATTCCTCTTCCTGCTTTACCGTAGTTTGGAATACCTGGATCTTCGTGCATACTTTCGCCAATTCCATGTCCTTGGAATTCTCTTACTACACTATATCCATTTTTTTCAACATATTCGCCAATAGCATGGCAAATATCTCCTAGTCTAAAACCTTTTTTAGCATATTTTATTCCTTCATAAAATGATTGTTTTGTGACTTCTGTAAGTCTTTTTGCTTCTTCGCTCACATTTCCAACAAAATATGTTCTGCAACAATCACCATTAAAGCCATTTTTATAAGCTACTAAATCTACACTTATTATATCTCCATCGTGCAAGATTTCTCTTTTTGATGGAATTCCATGGATTACAACATCATTTACAGATGCACATATTGAACCTGGAAATGCTGGCACTCCTTTTACTCCACTTGGGAATCCTTTTTCGGCTGGGATTGCGCCATTTTCTCTCATGGTTCTTTCTGCTATTTTATCTAACTCCCATGTAGAAATTCCTGGTCTTATTGCAGCTTCTACTGCTTTTTGAGCTAAATTTGCAACTCTACAAGCCTCTCTCATTTTTTCAATTTGTTCTTTATTTTTTATACTTACCAATTCTATTACCTTCTTCTAATAAACTACATATTTTTTATCTTATTTAATACATCTTCTGCAGCTTCTTTTCCAAGTCTATTTATTTTTTCACTAACTTCTTCAGTTACTAAAACACCTTTCTTTGTATAGAAATTTATTAATGGACTTGTTTTTTCATCATATATTGCCAATCTTTGTTTTATTGCGTTTTCGTCACTGTCGTCTCCTCTTTGAACTAGTTTAGAACCACAAATATCGCATATTCCTTCAACTTTAGATGGATGCATTGTTATATTGTATGTTGCTTTGCATTCTGGATTTGAACATACTCTTCTGTTTAAAATTCTTGTAATGATTTCGTCTCTTGGTGTTGTTAAATTTATTACTAAATCAACCTTCTTACTCTTTTCAGCAAGAATTTCATCAAGCTTTTCTGCTTGCTCAACTGTACGTGGGAAACCATCTAATATAGCTCCATCTTTGCAATCATCTTCACTTAGTCTATTTATAACCATTGGAACCGTTATATCATCTGGAACAAGTTGTCCTTTTGATATATATTCGTTTGCTTTCTTTCCCAATTCAGTGTTATTTGATATATTGGCTCTAAAAATATCTCCTGTTGAAATTTGTGGCCAGCCTGTTTCTTTTGCTAATATTCCTGCTACTGTACCTTTTCCAGTTCCTTGAGCTCCTAACATTATTAAATACATAAAATTTCTCCTTTCGACTCCAACATTTTTGCCCCTAATACAATATTAGAGGCATAAAATCTCGAAGTTTTTCTCTTAATTATAAACTTATTTTAGCTTATTTTTCCCAATTTGTCAATTGTTTAAACATTTTTTTCGCCCAAAAAGGGGCGTCCCTATTGGGCGAAAAAAGAGACAGATTTTGCTCTGTCTCCATTTTCTTATTCTAAGAATCCTTTGTAATGTCTTGTTACAAGTTGAGATTCTAATTGTTGTATTGTTTCTAGTGCAACACCTACTACGATAAGTATAGATGTACCACCAAATGCTATGTTTAAGTTTGTAAAGTTTGCTATCATTGGAAGAATAGCTATTATTGCTAAGAATATTCCCCCTACTAATGATAGTTTAGATATTACAGATGATAAATAATCTGTAGTTGGTTTTCCAGCTCTTATACCTGGTATAAATCCACCATTTCTCTTGATGTTTCCTGATATCTCAGCAGGATTGAACATCGCATATGTGTAGAAATATGTGAATCCTAATATTAATAATAAATATACTATTGCGTTTGCAATTGTATACCCTATTCCCACACTAGAATTTGATGAAGCAATAGAAAATCTATATACTCCTGCCCAGAATCCTGTTTGTGTTGCAATGTCTTTTACAAATATTTGTAAAATCATTGCTGGGAATGTCATGAATGATGAAGCAAATATTATAGGCATAACCCCAGCCATTGCTAGCTTTAATGGAATATGTGTATTTTGAGCTCCTACCATTCTTCTTCCAACTACCTTTTTAGCATATTGTACTGGTATTCTTCTTTCAGCAATTTGTATAAATACAACTCCTGCAACTAATATTAGTAATCCAACTACTAGAGCTAAAGCTTTTATAAATCCAACTGTACTGAAAGTTCCAGCTGAGAACATTAAGCCCCATACAGCTGTAATGCCTCTTGGTAATCCTGATATAATACCAACAAATATTATCATTGATATTCCGTTTCCAATACCTTTATTAGTAATTTGTTCTCCAAGCCATATTAAAAGTGCTGTTCCTGCCATTAAAGAAATAACTGTTAACGCTCCTCCCATAAAGCTTGTATCTAAGAATATTCCAGAAGATTTGTATGAGAAGAATATTCCTAATCCTTCGATTAAAGCTAGAACAATTGTAAGTATTTTTGTATACTTATTAATTTTTGTTCTTCCCTCTTCTCCACCTTCCTTAGTTAATCTTTCCAATGCTGGTATAACCATTCCTAATAATTGGATAACAATTGATGCTGTGATGTATGGAGTTATAGACATTGCAAATATAGAAAGTCTTGAGAAAGCTCCTCCTGATATTGTGTCTATAAGTCCTGTTACACCGTTAGTAGCAGAGCTCATTTCTTCTGCTAATGCGAAAGTATCAACTCCAGGTATTGTTATATAACAGCCTAATCTAAAAATTACTATTAACAATAAAGTATATAATAATTTTTTTCTTACTTCAGGTGTTTTTAAAGCATTTTTTATGGTCTTAAACAATTAGATCACCTCTGCCTTTCCACCTAAAGCTTCAATTTGTTCTTTAGCTGATTTTGTAAATCTTACTGCTGATACATTAACTTTTTTGTCTAATTTACCAGTTCCAAGAATTACTATTCCATCATTAACTTTTCCGATGATTCCTTCATCAACTAAGCTTTGAGCTGTTACGTTTTCGTTCTTTACTTTAGATAACATTGTTAATGTTACTTCTGTATAGTTTTTAGCATGAATATTTGTGAATCCTCTTTTTGGTAATCTTCTATATAATGGTGTTTGACCACCTTCGAATCCACGTCTTACTCCGCCACCACTTCTAGCTTTTTGTCCTTTATGACCTCTTCCAGAAGTTTTGCCTATTCCAGATCCAACTCCACGTCCAACTCTAGTTCTTTTTGTGTTTACCTGTGCTGGTTTTAATTCATCTAATTTCATCTCGTGACTACACCTCCTAATTTGTTATTTTATAATAATTACATTATTTCTTCTACTTTTTTTCCTCTTTTTTTAGCTACAGATTCAACTGTTTGCATGCTCTTTAATCCTTCAAGAGTAGCATAAACAACGTTTCTAGGATTATTTGTTCCTATTATTTTTGTTCTTATATCTCTGTAACCTGCAAGTTCTAGAACTGGTCTAACGCTTCCACCAGCTATAATTCCAGTACCTTCACTGGCTGGTTTTAGCATTACACTTGCACTTCCAAATTTACCAATTATTTCATGTGGTATTGTTGTGTCTACTATAGAAACTTCTACTAAGTTTTTCTTAGCATCTTCTATAGCTTTCTTTATAGCGTCTGGAACTTCGGCAGCTTTTCCGTTTCCAACTCCAACGTGTCCTGCGCCATCTCCAACAACAACAACTGCACTAAATCTAAAGTTTCTTCCACCTTTAACAACTTTAGCAACTCTATTTATGGCAACTACTTTTTCTTTTAATTCTGTAGAATTTTCTTCTTGCACGTCTTCTGACCTCCTTTTATGTATTTTACAATCCATTTTTAACCGTAATTAATTTGTGTTTTTCTAATCATTTATTACTAGAATTCTAATCCTGCTTCTCTAGCAGCTTCAGCTAAATCCTTTATAATTCCATGATATAGGTATCCACTTCTATCAAATACTACTGTTTTTATTTTTTTGTCTTGAGCTCTTTTTGCTATTAAAGCTCCTACTTCTTTTGCAGCTTCGCTGTTTGCATGTTTATTTTTTACTTCTTTGTCTAATGTAGATGCAGCAGCTAAAGTTGTTCCATTAACATCATCAATTACTTGTACAAATAAGTTCTTGTTACTTCTGTATACACATAATCTTGGACGTTCTGCTGTTCCGCTTATTTTTGTACGAACACGAGCATGTCTTCTTTCTCTCTCAGCTTTTCTATCTGTCTTACCAACCATTTTTTACTCCTTTCTAACTAATGTAACAGCATTAGTTTTAGTTCTGATTTCGACTCGTAGTAAAAATAATTATAAACGAAGTTTAGAATTATTTCTTACCTGCTTTACCTTCCTTACGTCTAATATGTTCAGTAGCATATTTAATACCTTTTCCTCTATATACTTCTGGTGGACGTTTAGATCTTACTTCGTTAGCAACTTGACCAACTAATTCTTTGTCAATTCCTCTAACTACAATGTGGTTAGCATCTGTTAAATCAAAAGTAATTCCTTCTGGAGCTTCCATCTCTACTGGATGAGAATATCCTAAACTCATTACTAATTTGTTACCTTGCTTTTGAGCTCTGTAACCAACACCATTTATTTCTAATTCTACTTTGAATTCATTAACAACACCTTCAACCATGTTATGTATTAAAGCTCTTGTTGTTCCATGTAAACTCTTATTAATGTTTGTATCATCTGGTCTTGAAACTTTTATTTCATTTCCGTCTAATTCAACTTTCATATTTGGATGAATGTCTCTTTCAAGACTTCCCTTAGGACCTTTTACAGCAATGTGGTTTCCGTCTATTTTAACTTCAACGCCAGCAGGTACTGTAATAGGCATATTTCCTATTCTTGACATGTTTGTTTTCCCTCCTTCTTGTCTTAATTATTACCAAACGTATGCTATAACTTCTCCACCTAAACCAGCTTCTCTTGCTTTCTTGTCTGTCATTATTCCTTTAGATGTTGAAATTAAAGCTATTCCTAATCCATTTAATACTTTAGGTAATTCTGTCTTAGATGCGTAAACTCTTAATCCTGGTTTGCTTATTCTCTTTAATCCATCTATTACTTTTTTACCTTTTTCTGTATATTTTAATGTAATTCTTATTACACCTTGATTATTTTCTTCTTTTATCTCTTCGAAAGATTTGATATATCCTTCTTCAAATAATATTTGAGCTATTGCAAGCTTTTCTTTTGAAGCAGGAACATCAACAGATTTATGTTTTTGACTGCTAGCATTTCTTATTCTTGTTAGCATATCTGCTATTGGATCTGTAGTAACCATGTTCTTGTTTTCCCTCCTTATCACGATTTTTCTATCATATACAATTTTAATTGAATTCTACCAACTTGCTTTCTTAACTCCAGGAATTTCGCCATCATGAGCTAATTTTCTGAAGCACTCACGGCAAACTCCATATTTTCTAATATAAGCATGTGGTCTTCCACATAATTTACATCTGTTATATTCTCTTGTCTTATATTTTTGTGGTCTTGCTTGCTTAACTTTTAAAGACGTTTTAGCCATTAGCTTTCTCCTTTCTTATATCTCTTTTCAGTAATTTACGATAATTAGTTTTTAAATGGCATTCCTAATAATTTTAGTAACTCTTTAGCTTCTTCATCAGTCTTAGCTGTTGTTACAAATATTATATCCATACCTCTTACTCTATCAACTTTTTCGTATTCTATTTCAGGGAATATTAATTGTTCCTTAATACCCATTGAATAGTTTCCTCTACCGTCAAAAGAATCTGCTGGTATTCCTCTAAAGTCTCTAACTCTTGGAAGAGCTACATTGAATAATTTGTTTGCAAAATCATACATTTTTCCTTGTCTTAATGTTACTTTGCATCCAATTGGAACTCCTGCTCTTAATTTAAATGCAGCTATAGCCTTCTTAGATTTTGTTGTTATTGGCTTTTGTCCAGTAATTTGTTCCAAATCCTTTATTGCATTCTCTAAGTCCTTTGGATTTTCTTTTACATCTCCTAAACCAATGTTGATAACTATTTTATCTAACTTTGGAACTTCCATTACTGATTTATAATTAAACTTTTTCATTAAAGCTGGTACTATTTCTTTCTCATATTGTTCTTTTAATATTTCCATAAGTCTTTATAGACCTCCTTCCTTTACTATTTTATTTTAGCTCCACATTTTTTACATACACGTACTTTTCCGTCTTTTTCAACTTCATATCCAACTCTTGTTGCTTTTCCGCATTTTGGACATACTAGAGCTACTTTACTGCTGTGTATACTAAATTCTGAAGGAATAATTCCTCCTTGTTCACCTTGTCTTCTAGGTTTAACACTCTTTTTTCTAATATTGATACCTTTAACAATTATTTTTTCTGTTTTAGGTATTACTTCTAGAATTTCTCCAGTCTTTCCTTTATCATTTCCTGATAAAACTTTAACTGTATCACCTTTTCTTAATTTCATTTTATATTTTCACCTCTTTATTTTTTATTATTGGGCTCTTATCTCAATTATAGAACTTCTGGTGCTAGAGAAAGAATCTTTAAATAGTCCTTTTCTCTTAATTCTCTTGCAACAGGTCCAAATATACGAGTTCCCTTTGGTGTTCCGTCTTCTTTTATTATAACTGCTGCGTTTTCGTCAAATCTTAAATAAGATCCGTCAGCTCTTCTTATAGGTTTCTTTGTTCTAACAACAACGGCTTTAACAACGTCACCTTTTTTTACAACGCCACCTGGTGTTGCTGTTTTAACAGAAGCAACTATTATATCACCAACTCCAGCATATTTTCTATATGATCCGCCTAAGCATCTAATACACATTAATTCTTTAGCTCCTGTATTATCAGCTACTTTTAATATTGTTTGTTGCTGTACCATTTAAACTAGTACCTCCTTTTTTCATTCTTTTCAAAGTATATTATTTTATTATTGCCTTTTCAACTATTTCAACAACTCTCCATCTCTTGTCTTTTGATAAAGGTCTTGTTTCCATAACTTTAACTTTATCTCCAACTTTGCATTCGTTGTTTTCGTCATGAGCTTTTAATTTATATGTTCTTTTTTTGATTTTTCCATATGTCTTATCCATCTCATTTTGAACAACAGCTATAACAACTGTTTTATCCATTTTATCAGATGTAACAACTCCTGTCATTGTTTTACGAAGATTTCTTTCTTCCATAATATTCTCCTTTCTACATTCTAAGGAATACAACGTTTTAGTTGTATAAATTATTCAGCTTTACTTTCTTTTTTTGTAGTTGTTTTTCTAGCTTTCTTTTCTGTTCCTTCTGTAGCTTCTTTTTTTGCCTTACTTGCAGTTTTCTTTTCTGCTTTTTTTGGCTCTTCTGCAACTACTGGTTCTTCACCTTTTAATTCTCTTTCAGTTAAAACTGTTTTTATTTTTGCAATGTCTTTCTTAACTTCTCTTATTTTCATAGGATTATCTAATCCGTTTGTTGCTAAGCTAAATCTTAGTTTGAACAATTCTGATTTTAATTCTCCTAATTCTTTTTCTAAGTCTGGTGAAGACATTTCTCTAATCTTATTTATCTTCATCTAATTCACCACCTACTTCAGTTTCCTTTTTAACAAATTTACACTTAACAGATAGTTTGTTAGCAGCAAGTCTTAATGCTTCTCTTGCAACGTCTTCTGAAACATCTGCAAGTTCAAACAATATTCTTCCTGGCTTTATAACTGCTACCCAGTATTCAACTGATCCTTTACCTTTACCCATACGAGTATCTGCTGGTTTCTTTGTTATAGGTTTATCTGGGAAGATTTTTATCCAAACCTTTCCACCTCTTTTTATATATCTTGTCATAGCAACACGGGCTGCTTCTATTTGGTTAGAAGTAATTTGACCTGCTTCTAATGCTTGAAGTCCATATAATCCATCTGTTACAACGTTACCTCTTGTTGCTTTTCCTCTATTTCTACCTTTTTGTTGTTTTCTATATTTTGTTCTTTTTGGCATTAATGGCATTATCTGTCTCCTCCTTCCACTGCTTTCTTCTTAGCTGGAAGAACTTCTCCTTTATATATCCAAACTTTAACTCCAACTTTTCCATATGTTGTGTTTGCTTCTGCAAATCCATAATCAATGTTAGCTCTTAATGTTTGAAGTGGTATTGTACCTTCTTTGTAGAACTCAGTTCTAGCCATATCTGCTCCACCAAGTCTTCCTGATACAGATGTCTTTATTCCTAAAGCACCCATCTTCATTGTTTTTTGCATACATTGTTTCATTGCACGTCTGAATGAAATTCTTCTTTCTAGTTGTCCTGCTATATTTTCAGCAACTAATTGTGCATCTAAATCTGGTGATTTAACCTCAACAATATTTAGATTTACATCTTTTCCAATCATTTTTTGTAATTCAGCTTTTAAGCTTTCAGCTAAATTTCCACCTTTTCCTATTACTAGACCAGGTTTAGCTGTGTATACGTTAACTTTAACAAATTTTGCTGTTCTCTCAATTTCAACTTTTGAAATTCCGCTAGCGTATAATTTTTTCTTAACATATTCACGGATTTTGTGATCTTCAACTAGATAATCTGCAAAATGCTTTGAATCTGCATACCATTTTGAGTTCCAGTCTTTTATGATTCCAACTCTAAGTCCGTTTGGATTCATTTTTTGTCCCATTTTCTATTATCCTCCTTACTCTTAGTCTCTTTCTTTAAGAACTATAGTTATATGACTTGTTCTCTTTCTAATTCTAACAGCTGAACCTTTTGCAGCTGGTCTTATTCTTCTTAATGTAGGTCCTTGATTTGCATATATTTCTGCTACATATAATTTATTGCTCTTCATTCCATGGTTGTTTTCAGCATTTGCTATAGCTGATTTAAGCAATTTTTCAACGATTTCTGATGCAGCTTTTGGTGTAAATTTAACTATTGCTAATGCTTCATCAACATCTTTTCCTCTTATTAAATCTGCTACAATCTTAACTTTTCTGCTTGAAATTCTAGCATACTTTAGAGTTGCACTTGCGCATGGTACTACTTCATTTTGTACTGTATCTTCCATTGCTCTTATTTACCTCCTTAATTATTTTTATTTTGTAGTTGTTGTCTTATCTCCTGAATGTCCTTTAAATGTTCTTGTTGGAGCAAATTCTCCTAATTTATGTCCAATCATTTCTTCAGTAATATATACTGGAACATGTTTTCTTCCGTCATGAACAGCTATTGTGTGTCCAACCATTTGTGGGTATATTGTAGAAGCTCTAGACCATGTCTTTAATACTTCTTTCTTTCCACTTTCATTCATTGCTTCAACTCTTTTTAATAGCTCTGGAGCAACAAATGGTTTCTTTTTACTAGATCTTGACATTATTATTTCCTCCTCTTAGCTATAAATTTATCAGTTCTTGAATTCTTTCTTGTCTTGTATCCAAGTGCTGGTTTACCCCAAGGAGTCATTGGTCCTGCGTGTCCTACTGGAGCCTTTCCTTCACCACCACCATGAGGGTGATCTACTGGGTTCATTGCAGATCCTCTAACTTCTGGACGTTTGCCTAGATGTCTTGTTTTTCCTGCTTTACCTAATTTTATGTTTTCATATTCTGCATTTCCTACAGTTCCTATTGTTGCTCTGCAGTTTAGCATTATTAATCTCATTTCTCCTGAAGGTAATCTTAAATTTGCAAATTTTCCTTCTTTAGCCATAAGTTGAGCTTCTTGACCTGCAGCTCTAACTAATTTTCCACCTTGACCTGGGTTTATTTCTATGTTATGAACCATAGTACCAACTGGAATGTTTTCTAATTTTAGACAGTTACCTGGTTTAATATCAGCATTTACTCCTGACATTACTGTATCACCGTCTTTTAATCCTATAGGAGCTAATATATAGCTTAATGTTCCATCTTCATATTTAATTAAAGCTATATTTGCACTTCTGTTTGGATCATATTCTATACCAACTACTGTTGCTGGCATATCTTCTTTTTGACGTTTAAAATCAATTATTCTATATTTTTGTCTATTTCCTCCACCTTGGTGACGAACTGTGATTCTACCATAACTATTTCTTCCTGCTTTTTCTTTCTTTACTGTTAATAAAGATTTTTCAGGAGTCTTTTTTGTTATTTCAGCAAAATCAGATACAGTTGTGTTTCTTAGTGATGGAGTTACTGGTCTAAATTTTTTTGTTGCCATTTCTTATTATCTCCTTAAATTTTTATATTAGTGAATTTTTTCCTGCTTCACCTACAGATATTTTTTATTATCCGAGTTATCTCTCGCTATTTTTATTTAACTACGCACCCATGAATTCATCAATAGATGTCTTATATTTTGTAGCTATTTTTGTTTCTTTTCCGCCTTTTGCAAGATATGTTTTGTCTGATGGGTTTGTATCTATTGTAACAATAGCTTTTTTCCAGTCAGATGTTCTTCCAACATTTCTTCCAACTCTTTTTTCTTTTCCTTTTACTGTTATAGTATTTACTCTTAATACTTTAACTCCGAAAAGTTTTTCTACTGCATTGGCTACATCAACTTTTGTAGCTTTCTTGTTTACTTTAAAGGTATACTTTCCTTCTTGTATTCCAGCATTACTTTCTTCAGTAATTATTGGTTTTATTATAATGTCTTCTGGTCTCATTATGCGTACACCTCCTCTAATTTCTTAACAGTGTCTTCTGTTACAACTAATTTGTTGTATTTTAATAAGTCATAAACATTTATTGTTTCAACTAATGTTGTTTTTACACCTTCAATATTTCTAGCTGATTTTTGAACTTTTTCGTTCTTTTCTGGAAGCATTATTAATGCTTTTCCTTCAACTTTTAAGTTTGAAAGAGCTTTTACCATTTCTTTTGTCTTTATATCGTTTAATGGTAAGCTATCAACAACTACTAATTCGTTCTCTAAAACTTTTGAACTTAATACTGATTTAACAGCTAATTGTCTTTCTTTCTTGTTTACTGTGTATTTGTAAGAACGAGGCTTTGGTCCTAAAGCTATACCACCTTTTATCCATTGTGGTGCTCTTATACTTCCTTGTCTTGCTCTACCTGTACCCTTTTGTCTCCATGGTTTTCTTCCACCACCAGAAACTTCGCTTCTTGTTTTTGTACTTTGTGTACCTTGTCTTTGATTTGCTAAGAAATTAACTAGAACACTGTGTACAACTGCTTCATTTGGTTCAATTCCAAATACTGCTTCATTTAATTCTAGTTCTTTAACTTTCTTTCCATTTATATCATATACGTCTATTTTAGGCATTTTTCTTCCTCCTTCCCTATGCTTTTACGCTTTGTCTAATTTTTAGTATTGCTCCGTTTACTCCTGGAACACTACCTTTTACTAATATTACATTTTTGTCTAAGTCAACTGCAACAACTTCTAAGTTTTGTATTGTAATTGTATTAGCTCCCATATGTCCTGGAAGTCTCTTTCCTTTGAATACTCTTCCTGGTGTTGATGTAGATCCCATTGAACCTGGTCTTCTGTGATACATAGAGCCATGTCCCATAGGTCCTCTTGATTGACCATGTCTCTTTATAACGCCTTGGAATCCTTTTCCTTTTGAAGTTCCTTGAATATCTACTTTGTCTCCTTTTACGAAAACATCAGCTTTAAATTCATCTCCAACTTTAACGTCTTCTACAGAATCCATTCTAAATTCTCTTAAATGTTTCTTTAATGCTAATTTAGATTTTGCAAAATGTCCTTTAACTGGCTTATTAACTTTGCTCTCTTTAACATCTCCAAATCCTAATTGTACTGCGTTATATCCGTCTGTTTCGTTTGATTTAACTTGTGCAACAACACATGGTCCAGCTTCTATAACTGTTACTGGAATAACTTTTCCTGATTCATCAAATATTTGAGTCATTCCAACTTTTTTTCCTATTATTGCTTTTTTCATTTTAAAATTTTCCTCCTAACTATTGGCTAATGATTATTCACTAGCATGGTTTTTGTCAGATTTTTATAGGTTTCTAACTTTTTGCCTTAACTCATTGTTATTTTATTTCAATATTTACACCAGCTGGTAGTTCAATTTTTGTTAAGCTTTCAACTGTTTTTTGTGTAGGATAAAGAATATCAATAACTCTCTTGTGTGTTCTCATTTCGAATTGTTCTCTTGAATCTTTGTGTTTGTGTGGAGAACGTAGTATTGTTACGATTTCCTTCTCTGTTGGTAATGGAATAGGTCCTGAAACTTTTGCTCCAGTTTTTTTAGCAGTATCTACTATCTTATCAGCAGACTGTTCTAAAAGTTGTGGATCATAAGCTTTTAATCTTATTCTGATTTTACCATTTGCTACTTCTGTTGTTTGTTTCTTTGCCATGTAATTTTCCCTCCTTAAATATTTTTTTCTTGGTCGGAAGTTATAAACGCACCCTGGTGTTCTAAATATCACCAATATAAAAGCCCAAGTTTTTGCATGATTATCTTGGGATAAAGTGTACATTTATTAATACATACTTTTCAGTATGCATAAGCTACCCGCAAAATCTCTTACGGATACCTTAACCTTACCGCCTGGTCTCAGCCATGACATGCTCCATGAAAGTTCCCTCCAACCTTGGTTAATTGTATGGTTGTAGCCACATTTCACTTCTTCGCTATCTTACATGCTTTTCTATTATATACCCAAATTCAACTAATGTCAACGATTATTTTACAAATTTATTACATTTCCTAATATTTTTTCTAACATTATTAATTCAATATTCCGCAAGTAATTCTACAATATAAAAATAAAAAAGGCTCATTTTTTCATAGTTAGAGTCTTTCTCATTTATTTAGATTGCTTGATCTTCCTCTTGATTACTTTCAACTTGTCTCACAACTTTCTTTTTGCCTTTTTCAATTTCTTCTATTTCCGGATACATTTTATATAATGCTTCTTGTTTCGAAATTCTAGTTATTTCCCTACCTTCAATCATATAAAAAACAGGTAAATCCAAAAGAACTCTTTCTCTGTCTTTTTCAAGTCTATTAAGAATATCAATTAAATCCTTGCTTTTATACTTTGAATACGCTAATTCTCCATACACACATTTTTCTCTAAGTTCTTCGTCCCAATATTGTATTTCTACTTCTGGAAAAGTTTCATAATTTACTCCACTTTTAGAAGCATACTTTCTTTTCATATGTAGCATTTCATGTATAGCATTATAAGATGAATTTACTTTTCTACTATGGTCTTTTGTAGCATCTACTGTAAATTCACTTTCTATTACCGCTTGTATTTTTCTTAAATCATCCATGGGACCAATTATCCTAATTCCAAAGCAATCATCAACGGCTTTCTTTCCTGTATTCTCATACGCTGACTTAAAACTTTTTATTCTTCCGCTTATACTAACTTCATTCGATATAATATTTGCGTTTTTCATTTTTTCCACAATATAGCCAATCATTGTAGCTGTCATTTCATATCCAACACGTTGTCTTTCTATAAATGAATTATAGCTTTTTCTCATTTCATCTATGCTCTTCAATGTTTTCCCACCTTTCTCATTGGCATTTCTAAATTATATCACATATAAGTATTTTTTTCAACAAAAATACAACCACATTTTCCGACATTCTTCTACAAGTAAGGATAAATTATTTTTTGTTGGTAAATATTGTATTTTTTATAATTTTGTGTTATAATAAATTATATTACAAATAAAAAAGGAGGTACATAATATGTACCAAGTAAAAGGATTATTTTCGGTACGAACCGAACTGTTCGAAAAAAACAAGTATCTTTTTAAGGGGCTTGAATATCAGGCCCAAGCCTCTGACGATGGCTTCACAAGAGTCATTGTCACCGACAGCCCGGAATGTCCTGGTAATCCTATCCAGTATGTGGCAAGCATTCTTGGCCAGTCAATGGCCAGAGTCGCATATTGATGCTCCTTGCTCCCCCATTAACCTATTCTAGGCTCGGGGGAGCCTTCTTTTTTATCTAACTTTTTTATTAAATATCATATTATTTCTTATTATTGGTGGAATTTTTAATATTTTTTATAATTCATTATTTATTTTGCAAGTTATTACTTAGTTATTTAAGCCAAAAAAATATCCCATACGGGATATTTTTATTATTCAGCATCTTCAGCTTCAGTTTTTTCAACTGGTTCTGGATCTTCTGCTTCTTCATATTTTTCTAATACAGCTTTTGTAAGCTTGTCTCTTACTTCTTGATTAATAGGATGAGCTATATCGTAATATCTTTCACCTTTTTTTCTTCTAGGCATAGCAATGAATAAACCTTCTGGTTTTTCCATAACTTTAATTTCATGAACTACAAATTCATTATCAAATGTTATTTGGGCTATTGCCTTCACTCTATTTCCTGAGTTTACTTTTCTAACACGTACTTCTGTAATTTCCATGTGAGCACCGCCTTCCAATGTTTTTATTTTTGTACTATTTATGTATGTACACTTATATTATTCTCCATTTTGTATTTTTTTCCTTCTATTTTTTCAAAAAAATTATAATTTTTTATATTTTTTTAATATATCAATTCAAAAACAAAGACGTAAAATATGTTGAATTTTTCCTATTTTAAGTATATAATATATTAGAAAAATAAAACATATAAAAGGAGTGCTTAATTTGATTAATTTAGAAGAATTAAAAAAATATAAACATATACATATGCTAGGTATCGGTGGAACTAGTATGAGTGGTATTGCCACTATTTTAAAGAAATGGGGCTTTTACGTTACAGGTTCAGACGCAAACGAGTCTGAATTGGTTGATAAATTAAAAAACAATGGAATTTCTGTTGTGATTGGTCATGATTTAGATAACCTTAGAAAAGCTGATTTAGTCATTTATAGTGCCGCAATTTCTCATGATGATATTGAAATGCAAGAAGCAGAAAGATTAAATATTGAAACCATGGAAAGATCTACTTTCTTGGGAATTATTACTAAAGGTTATAGAGATACAATTAGTATTTCTGGAACACACGGAAAAACCACAACCACATCTATGATTTCTGTTTGTTTTATGGAGGCTCATAAAGACCCTACTGTTCAAGTTGGTGCTATTTTAAAGCAAATTGATGGAAATTACAGAGTTGGAAATAGCGAATATTTTATATTAGAGTCTTGTGAATATGTAGAAAGTTTCTTAAAATTTCACCCAAGAACAGAAGTTATTTTGAATATAGACAATGACCACCTTGATTATTTTAAAGACTTAGACCATATAAAAAATGCTTTTGTAAAATTTGTTGAATTACTTCCAAAAGATGGTTTACTAGTATTAAATGCTGATGACACTAATTGTGTTGATTTGTATAAAAATACGAATGCAAAAATTGTTACTTTTGGTATTAAAAATGAGAAATCAAACTTTATTGCGAGAAATATCACTTTTGACAACAATGGTTTTCCTCTTTTTGATGTATACAGAAATAATAGTTTTTATAAGAGTATCAAGCTTTCCGTACCAGGAATGCATAATGTTTATGATGCTCTTGCTTGTATTGCAACATGTTATGAATATGGTATAGATAAAGAAGATATAAAAGAAGGTTTATTAAAATATACTGGAGCCCACAGAAGATTCGAATTTGTTGGAAGCACAAATGGGGCAAATGTTTTCGATGATTATGGTCATCATCCAACAGAAATAAAAGCTGTATATGATGCAATGAAAAAGAAAAAATTTAATAGATCATGGGTTGTATTCCAACCACACACATATAGTAGAACCAAAAATCTTCTTACAGATTTTGCTCAAGTTCTTTCTGGATTTGACAATATAATAGTAACTGACATTTATGCAGCTAGAGAATCGGATACTTTAGGTATTTCCTCTCAAAATCTGGTTGACCAAATTAATATTAATAGAGTAGGAAAAAAAGCTCTTTATATGTCTGATTTTAACGAAATTGCAAAATACATTAGAGATAGAGTTATGCCAAATGATATAGTACTAACAATTGGAGCTGGAACAGTAACAACAATCGGTCCAAAAATAGTTGAAAAATAATAATTATTAATATTTTTTCATGTTCATTTGTACATTGGTTAAAAATGCCAACAAAAAGAAAATATTCATTTTTTACCATGAATATTTTCTTTTTATTTATATTAATATCTATTATTTTCCGTATTTTTCAGTCTCTATTGTTGGATATGCAAATTTTTGTCCACTCTCTGTCATTTGTCCATTAGGAAAATGATTTTTATTCATTTCATTGCTTCCAACTAGGAAATATCTATGTTTTATCGAGTCTGACACATATCCAGTTCCTTTAATAACCGGGTCGTCCCAAGTTGAATCTATAGCATACCACTTTCCGTATAGTTGTACATAATTCCATTCATGTCTTTCAGTTTTTCCTTCAGAGTTTGTTGCAGTTCCACTTACTAAAACACATGGAATATCCACTTCATCTAAAATATATTTTAATGCTTCTGCATACCCCTCACAAACTGCAGATTTTTCGATTAATGCTCCATATAAATTATACACATTGTTATTTGTTATATTTTGTTCGTAATCTAAATTATTTATAATCCAGTCGTGGGCATGCATTATTTTATTATAATCTATTCCACTTAGGCTTTTAACTATACTGTCCCTTGTTTCTTTTATTTCATTTAATATCTCATGTACTTTTTCTTTACTTTCTAAGCCATTCGCTAGATATCCATTCGAATCTGCTGGAGCAATAGACAGTGCATACGTTACTTTTTTACCATATGTAGTTTTTCTCATTTTCAAATTTATTTTTGTAACATCTATAAAAAATGTATCAACTCTGTCTAACATTAAAGCATCCCATGCTGATTGAAAACTAGTATCCAACTGTTTTTCTCCATCGTTCTCATATAATACACTTGCTACTTGATTCGACAATTTTATCTCATAATTTCCAGACATCATATTTGATAAATTACTTTCAATTGCATCATATATTAATTTTGCGGTATCATCTAATTGATTATAATAATACTTATTATTTTTCACATATGCAAAATCATATTCTTTAGAATTTTCATAGTTCTCATCAATAGGAACAACCATTGTATTTGGTTTTTCCGTTGTTTCTACTTTTTCTACATTTATGTATTCATCTTGTAACTGTTGTACAACGTTTACTCCCTGTTCATAGCCTACTTTTATTTGTTGTTTATTGGATTGAATAACTTTATATATGTAAACTCCTAAAAGTAACACAATTAGTATTAATAAAACATTTATAATTATATACTGTCTTTTTTCTTTAGCACTGTTTCCCATAAAAATGGTTCCTTTCTTTTAAAATCCCTTAATATAACTTAATAATCGCATGAAGTGTGTTCTCGTCTTCTGACTTCATTGTTACGATATTTTGATTTTCCTCTTTTGTATATAGACACTTAAATTCATCATTTAATCGTATCTGTTTTTTATACATTATCTCTATATTATTACACTCTGGTGCTTCATATACTTCTTCTGGTAAAACCTCATAAGCATAGTCCAAATAATATAAATTGTGAATATGCTTGTTAATGTCTATGTCTCTTCTTTGTGCTTTATATTCTTGCTTTCTTATTATAGTAGCTGGTTCTTTTAATTTTAAAGTATAATCTTCTTCGAATACTTTTTTAGTCTCACATTGATATTTTTCAATAATTTCAGGAGTTAATTCTCTTAGCTTTCCAGTGTTTATATCTACAATTGCCCACTTGCTAGTAGCAATTGTGCATAGTTCTCCGCTCTCATCATATATCTCGTAGTCTCTATATGTAAAAATTCTATTTGAATCTCTTCCCCATGTATTTATTGTTAGTTCTTCGTTATATATAGGCCTTTTTAAAATTTTAACTTTCCAACCTAATAGAATCCAACTAAATCCTACATTTTCCATATCATTTAATCCAAAATGTATGGTTTCTGATTGCCTAGCCCCTGCATTTTCTAATATTTTTAATATTGCCTTATTAGTTATTTTATTTGAGTAACCAACATCTTCTAAATCTATTTTTGTTTTACTTGTATATATTGCCATTTTCTGCCTCTTTCTAATAATCTATCTAACATTATTATATATTATGAACAAATTATTTTCAATCAAATTTTAAAAATCTGGCACATACTCTTCTTCATGTTTTCCTAAATCTTGCATATATCCATTCTCTATATCCAACAGATATAAATATTGCTCTATTTTTGAATATTCTTTGTTTGTTAATTTTCTATTCAAATACTTATCTTCTTTGGCCTTATATGTTGGAAAATATTGTGCCATTACACTCACATATGCTCTTGAATTTACATTTTCTTTTAACCATTTTAATATGTGTTTCGAATTTTGAATGTGTCCTGGAAGGACTAAATGTCTTATTATTACGCCTCTTTTTATTAATCCATTTTCGTCAAATTCTGGGGCTCCAACTTGATTAATCATTTCTAAAATTGCCTTTGTTGCTATTTCAAAATAGTTTGGTGCTTTTGAATATTTTACAGCAATCTCATTAGAATAATATTTTAAATCTGGCAAATATACGTCTATATATCCTTTCAGAGCCTTTATTGTTTCAACATTTTCATAACCATTTGTGTTATATATTACTGGAATTATAAGGCCTTTAGATTTTGCAATTTTTAAAGCTTCTATTATTTGATATGCATACATAGTTGGTGTTACTAGATTTATATTATTTGCTCCATTTTTCTGCTGATATAAAAAAATATCAGCTAGTTCTTCTATAGAAACTTCTCTTCCCTTTCCTTCTTGACTTATTTTATAATTTTGGCAGAATAAGCAGTTCAAGTTACAATTCGAAAAGAACACTGTACCAGAACCATTCTTTCCACTTATGCATGGCTCTTCATAATAATGTAATGATGCTAATGCTATTTTTATCTTATCATTACAACCACATTTTCCTATTTTTCCTTCCAATCTATTTACTTTACATCTAAAAGGACAGACTTCACATTGTCTTAGTTCCTCTAACATTTTATATTCCTCCATTTTAAGTTCAAACTAATACTACAATAAACCATTCCTACCCATTTGTCAATTTTTAATTCAATATTATTTGACATTTTTCGTCACACAGCGTAAAATGGATATATCAAATAAAGGGGAGAAAAATAATGTTTGGACACAGAAGTGACGGCAGGAAATTAAAAACTGTTCCACCGTTTTTTAGAGTTATACCTTGTGTAATGTTGGAAAGAAACGATGCACAAGTTTATTTTAAGCAAGATATTAAATTAAAGGAATTAGATGAATACATTGATAGAAAAGCTAAAGAAGGAATAAAGCTTTCTTACATGAATATAATTTATGCAGCTATCGTAAGAATCATTGCCGAAAGGCCTTATTTAAATAGGTTTGCAATGAATGGTAGCCTATATGCTAGAAATCAAATATTTGTTTCTTTAGCAATAAAGAAGAGTTTTGCTGATGAAGGACAAGAAACAACAATAAAATTGCCTTTTACAGGAACTGAAAATATTTTCGAAATAAAAGAAAAATTAGACAAAGCAATAGAACAAAACAAAGATTACAGTACATCTAATAATACAGATGCATTAGCCAAAACCTTTAGTATTGTTCCAAATGGATTTATTAGAGCTGCTTTTAAATTTATCAAATTTTTAGACAAGCATGGTGCAGTGCCAAAGGCAATCATTTCAGCGAGTCCATTTCATACTAGCGTATTTTTAACTAATGTTGGATCTTTAGGAATTGATAGTATTTATCATCATTTATACAATTTTGGTACAACAAGTTTATTTTTTGCAATGGGCAAAAAGAAGAAAAGTTATATTTATGATGATGATGAAATGCATGAAGAAAAATGTATTACCATAGCCTTTGTTGGTGATGAAAGAATTTGCGATGGTTATTATTATGCAACTTCTTTTAAGCAATTGTCTAAATATTTAAAGAAGCCAGAATTGTTGGAACAACCAGGAGTTGTAAAAGAAGATATAAAATAAATTTATAAAAGCTGATATATTGTTTTAGTAACATATATCAGCTTTTTATTATTTTTCTATTTCTTTTCTAAAGCTTATACCATTTTCAAGTTTTGGTAAGTCTAACATATCTAATATTGTTGCAGAAATATCTGCAAATGTGCTTCTTATTCCTAAATTCACATTTTCTTTTATATTCTTTCCATATACCAATATTGGAGTATATTCTCTAGAGTGGTCTGTGCTTGGAGTGCTTGGGTCATTTCCATGGTCTCCTGTTATAATAAGCATATCATTTTCTTTCATGTTGCTCATTATTTCTAGTAATTTTGAATCAAAATATTCTAGTGCTCTTGCATATCCTTCAATATTATTTCTATGTCCATATAACATGTCTGTATCTACAAGGTTTGTAAATACCAATCCCTTAGTGTCTTTCTTTATTTCTTCAATCGTCTTTTCTATTCCATCAGCATTTCCGTTTGTGTGTATTGCACTGTCTATTCCTCTGCCACTAAATAAATCTTGTATTTTTCCTATGGCTACAACATTTGTGCCATTTTCATGCATTACATCTAACATTGTTTTACCAAAAGTATTAGACTCAAAGTCTTTTCTATTGTAGGTTCTTGTAAAATTTTCTGATTTATCTCCAATAAAAGGTCTTGCAATTACAGTTCCAACATTGTACTCTGGGTTATCTAGAATTTTTCTTGTAATTCTACAAATTTCGTATAATTTTTCTACTGAAATTACATCTTCATGTGCTGCTATCTGAAATACGCTGTCTGCTGATGTGTATATTATAGGATATCCTGTTTTTATGTGTTCTTCTCCGAAGCGTTTTAAAATTTCTGTTCCAGAGCCAACTTCATTGCATAAAACTCCTTTTACACCAGTTTTTTCTATAAACTCATCAATCAATTTTTTAGGAAACGCATTTGGATATGTTGTAAAAGCAGGATGCTTAATATAACCAGACATCTCCCAATGCCCTACTGGACTGTTTTTTCCATCTGCTTGTTCTTGTGACTTTCCATATGTACCTATTGTCTTTTCTTGTTTCTCTCCAACCTTAACTCCGTCTATGTTATATAGCCCTAATTTAGCCATATTTGGAATATTTAAAGACGTATTATTGTATATTCCAGCAAGTGTATTGCTTCCTTCATCTCCATACTTGTTTGCATCTGGAGCTTCTCCGACACCGAAGCCATCAAGTACCATTATGATTACTCTGTCTATCATACTTTTCCTTTCCATTGGCAAATAATCACAATTTTTGCTACGTCAAATTTCATTCAAAACGCGGTCACATACACCACGTATGTCACTTACCTTTTGAATTCACTTTCCTTGCCAAAATTTGATTCTTTCCCAACTCTTTTATTATTTGCTTGTCAAATTATACTCATACACCTTCACATTCTTTACAAAATTATCAAATTCGTTCTTGAAAATATTTATATTAAATTCGTCTTTTCCTTTTAGCTCAAGCTTATATTTATCCATATTTATAAGTCCTTCTTGAGATATGTCCATTCCTAAAGGAAGTGTTTGATTGTTATTTTCAAAGAATGTTATATTCGAGTAAAATACTAACTTTGTATTTTCTGGAACGTTTATTTTATATAAATATGTTTCTTTAGATGTAGAAGTTTTCTCTAGATTATCCAAAGTTTCGAATGGATTTACACTAAATTTGTCAAATCCATCTGGATCAATCTTTTCGTTGCTAGCCTTGTACAAAGATATATCATATGGAACTTCTATCTTTTCAGATTCATCTATAAGAATTTGTCTAAGTTCTTTTAATTTATCTATAAATACGTCCATCTCTGTATTTAAATTTACATTTAAAACTTTGTACTTATCTTTTTCCGCTTCTCTATGTTGATTATTTTTTAATGTTTTTATCTTTGTCTTATCTTGGCTGATATTTCCAAAAATATCGAAATCCTTTTCTTGAATTTTATCAATATCTTTCTTGTAGTCGTCTTTTAATTGCTGCAATAAATTTGCTATTTTTGTTTCATCTGCTTTTAATAGCTTTTCCTTCGATACTATGTTTATTCCATCTAGTACAAAATTTGAGGCAAACAATGCATCTTGTTCTTTATGTGTTAATTTTTCTCTTTGTTGACTATCTATCTTACTTGCAAAATTTTCTATATCTTCTTCATAATCAAAGGTTTTTCTAAGACCTGTACTCGTTGTTTCTTCCTCTTCTACTTCACCTTCGGCAAGCATTTTCGACTCATCTTTGTTTGCATATTTCCAAAATTCGAATATGCTCTTCTTATGCTCATCTATCTCTTCTAAAAACTCTGTTGCATTCTTTAATTTTTTATCAATATTATCAACCTTATTTTGCAAAGCCTTTAAGTCTAGTTTTGCATTTTTATTATCTTTTACATTATTATCAAGTTCTTTGCCAATTTTAATAATATCTTCTACAGTATAGCTCTTAGATTCTAATTCATCATCTTTAAAATGTTCTATATTTTCTTTATCTTGACTTAAAATGTCCTTTAATCTTTCTTTACTTGCAGAATGCTCCGAAACTTCTTCGTCTTTCTTACCTTTCTTTCCCTTAAAGAAATATTTTATTCTTCCCATAAATGTTTTCTTGCACTCTAAGAAAGTAACAATCTCTTTCTCTTTTCTAAGATATTCTAGGTTTTTCTGTTCTTCTTGCTTTTGTAAATCTTTGATATCTGCCTTTACTTCCTTAGTCTCAGTCTTAACTCTTTCGTTTTCTTTTATCTTAGAAATTGACTCTTTCTTCAAAAACTCTGGCAAAGTATCATATTCAATTTTTTCATCATTATAATAAAATTCTAAGCCACCATTTTCGCCAATCTTTATTTGAAATTGATAATCTTTTCTTAAATCATATGCTAAAATGAATAATGCTTTGATTAATTTATAGCATTTGGAAGCTTCTTTTTTATCTTTGAGAATAATTCTATATTGGCTTGTCATTTTATCATATATAACAGTCTCTCCAACTATTTGTAACTGAATATTTCCTTCTTCGTCTTCTATTTCATATATAGAAGGCCAATTTTTAGTGAAAAACCACAAATAATTTTCTAAATCTTCTATCTCAGATTTCTTCAAGATTAATTCAGAATATTCCTCATTACTGATAGGCACAAAAATAGTGTTATCCTTTTTACTCTTGCTCTTGCACGTTTCAATCTTTTTTTTCAATAAATAAAACATCGGCGAATTATCTGTTTCGTTTGTAGAAGCAAGCATAAAATATTTATCCGCATAATCAGAATAGAATATTTGCCACTTAAAATTATTAGCAAATTTCACATCAAATGGAATTTCTTTCTGAAAAGCTTCTTGTTCCTTTTCTATTTCTTGAATATCTGACACCCTAGTCTGATTTATCATTTTTAAAAAGTATGCGTACTTCTCAAGATTTTCGTTTGCCTCTGGCTTCATATATGTAAATAATGGACTGGCAAGTTTATACCTTTCCTCTAAGTCGTCTAGTCTGTCCTTTGGTGTAATTAATATTTCAATATCTTTTATTTTTACGTACTTATAAACTTTATATGTAGTTTCATCATAAACTTTTGGTACTCTATATTCAAGTGGCTCAAAATCCTTTAAAAATTCTGGAACTTCTCCTAGTTCAAAACCAATATAGTCTACCTTTTCTCTTAACATATTTAAGTTTTCTGTTGTACCTTTTACTACTTTCCTTGGCATATTTGCTCCTCCAAATTTTGCAAATTAAATTACTGAATTAGTATATCACAACTTTATTAATAATGCTATAAAAATTTATTGTATAATAAAAACTTACGCCAATTTTTCAAAAAAAGAATACAAACATATTTTTTTATATGTCCGTATTCTTTTTGATTATATTTCCTATTTTGCAAATGTTTTTATTTCTTCATCTATTTTTTCTACAAAATCTTCTAGCTTCATTGCCCCAACGTCTCCGTCTTTTCTGTTACGAACTCCGACTTCTCCTGCTTCTTGTTCTTTGTCTCCAACAACTAACATGTATGGAACTTTTTGAAGTTGTGCTTCACGTATTTTGTATCCGATTTTTTCTGCTCTATCATCTACTTCTACTCTTACTTCTTTATCTTGTAATGCTTCTTTAACTTTGTTTGCATATTCTAAGTGCTTATCTGATATTGGGAGTACTTTTACTTGTACTGGTGCAAGCCATGTTGGGAATGCTCCTTTTGTTTCTTCTATTAAGAATGCCATAAATCTGTCTAGTGTTCCAAGTATTGCTCTGTGTATTACAACAGGTCTATGAGCTTTTCCATCTTCGCCAATGTATTCTAGTTCAAATCTTTGTGGTAATAAGAAGTCTAATTGGCAAGTTGAAACTGTTACATCATGTCCTATTGCTGATTTTAATTGTACATCTAGCTTTGGTCCATAGAATGCAGCTTCACCTTCTGCCTCGTAGAAGTCTAATCCTAGTTCTGTTAGTATTTCACGAAGTTGACTTTCTGCCTTGTCCCACATTTCGTCGTCATCAAAGTATTTGTGTTTGTCATTTTTATCTCTTAATGATAATCTAAATTTGTAGTCTTTAAATCCAAAGTCTTTGTAAACATCTAGTATTAATTTTACTACCTTTCCAACTTCATCTTTTATTTGGTCTGGTCTTACGAATAAGTGAGCATCATTTTGGCACATCTCACGTACTCTTTCAATACCGCAAACTGTTCCGCTGTCTTCATATCTAAAGTCATGTGCTAATTCACCAATTCTTATTGGTAAATCTTTGTATGAACGCATTTTACTCTTGAATATTAACATGTGATGTGGGCAGTTCATTGGTCTTAATACTAACTCTTCGTTGTCCATTTTCATTACTGGGAACATATCCTCTTTGTAGTGGTCCCAGTGTCCTGATGTTTTGTATAGTTCAACGTTTGCAAGTGATGGTGTGTATACGTGTTTATATCCCATTCTTATTTCCTTGTCTTGAATGTATCTTTCAAGCAATCTTCTTACTGTTGCACCATTTGGCAAATACATTGGAAGTCCTGAACCTACTAATTTATGTGTCATGAATAACTCTAGGTCTTTTCCTAATTTTCTGTGGTCTCTTTGTTTTGCTTCTTCTAATTTTGCTAAATGTTCTTCAAGCAAGCTTGCCTTTGGGAATGATATAGCATAAATTCTTTGAAGCATTTTATTCTTCTCGTCACCTCTCCAGTAGGCTCCTGAAGTTGATAATAATTTAACACATTTTACTTTTCCTGTGCTCATTAAATGAGGGCCTGCACATAAATCTGTGAATTCACCTTGCTTGTAAAATGATAAAACTTCGTCTTCTGGTAAGTCCTCTATTAGTTCTACCTTGTAATCTTCTCCTGCATCTTTCATTAATTTAATAGCTTCGCTTCTTGGAAGTTCAAATCTTTCTATTGGTAAATCTTCTTTTATAATCTTTTTCATTTCAGCTTCTATCTTCTCGAAATCAGCCTCTGAAAATCTGTATTCTGTGTCGAAATCATAGTAAAATCCACCATCTATAGCTGGTCCAATCGCAAGCTTAACATCTTTATATAATCTCTTAATAGCTTGTGCCATTATGTGAGATGTCGTATGCCAATATGCTTTTTTTCCATCTTCATCATCAAATGTTAAAATTTCTACATTGCAGTCTTTGTTTAAATTGTATCTTAAATCAACAACCTTTCCATCTACTCTTCCTGCAGTTGCAACTCTTGCTAAACCTTCGCTAATTTCTTTTGCAAGGTCTATTACAGAAATGCCTTCCTGTACTTCTCTTTTGCTTCCATCTTTTAATGTAATTATCATAAAAAATCCTCCTTTTGCATCTGGAAAACAAAAACACTCCCAAATGCTTTTAACATTTAGGAGTGCACATATGCACGGTTCCATCCTAATTTTTTACTTAATTTACTAAGCAAGCTTTCGCCAGAGTTTTCTGTGAGGTAGTTTTTCAAATATGTTTGCTTAGAATTGCTTTCAGCCTATGGCAATTCTTCTCTAAAAGTAACCTTTATTTTACTTTGTCTCATTGCTTATCTATTCACATACTCTTATAATAGTACTTTTTTTGTATTATGTCAATACAATTTTCTATTTTTTAGTTGGCTTTCCTAGTAGTCTAAACATGTTCTTCTTGTATTTTTCAACTCCTGGTTGGTTGAATGGGTTTACTCCAAGTATTGAGCCAGACATTGCGCATGCAAGTTCGAAGAAATATATTAATTGTCCTAAAGTCTCTGCATTTAATTCTTGCATAATTATTAATATATTTGGTACTTCTCCATCAACATGTGCTTCTATTGTACCTTCCATTGCTTTTTTATTTACAAAATCTAATGATTTGCCAACTAAGTAATTTAGTCCATCTAAATCATCTTCATCTAAGTTTATACTTATGTCTGAACCTGGCTTTTCTATTCTTATTACTGTTTCGAATAAATTACGTCTTCCCTCTTGAATATATTGTCCTAAAGAGTGTAAATCTGTTGTAAAGTCTACTCCTGTTGGGAATATTCCCTTTCCGTCTTTTCCTTCGCTCTCACCATAGAGTTGTTTCCACCACTCTGTTACATAGTGCATTTTTGGTTCGTAGTTTGCTAGTATTTCAATATTCTTATCATCTTTATATAAGATATTTCTTGCAACGGCATATTGATAACATTCATTATATTTTAAATCTTCATCACAATATTTATCTTGAGCAAATCTTGCACCTTTCATTAATTTATCTATATCAACACCTGCAACAGCTATTGGTAAAAGTCCTACTGGAGTAAGTACAGAATATCTTCCTCCTACATTGTCTGGAATAATAAATGTTTCGTAATTTTCTTTTTCTGCTAATTGCTTTAATGCTCCTTTTTCCTTGTCTGTTGTAACATATATTCTGCTTCTTGCTTCTTCCAAATCATATTTAGCTTCTAATATCTCTCTAAATATTCTAAATGCAATAGCCGGCTCTGTTGTAGTTCCAGATTTTGAAATTACATTTACAGAAAAGTCTTTATTACTTATTAAATCTATTAGCTCGCTCATGTAGTTAGGGCTTAAATTGTTTCCAACATATATTATCTGAGGAGTTTTTCTTTCTTCTTTGTCTTGTAAATTATAAAATGTATTCGTCAAAGCCTCTATTACTGCTCTAGCACCAAGATATGAACCACCAATTCCAATAACAAGTAGCACATCAGAATTTGCTTGAATTTTCTTTGCACATTCTTTTATTTTTTTAAATTCTTTTTTATTATATTTAGTAGGAAGTTCTAACCATCCTAAAAATTCATTTTCATCATCTTTTTTCTCGTGTAATTCTGTATGAATTTTCTCTACCTCTTTGCTATACTTCAAGATAGATTTTTCGGTTATACCAGCATTTTTTAAATCTAACTTTAGTCCAACCATATATTTCACTCCTTTGTTTATTATATTTACAGTATTTATAATATATTAATTTTTTCTTTGTTTCAAGTGTTTTAGTAATATTTTTGTTGCAATAGCATACATTTATTATAAGTAAAAATAAAGGAGAAAACAATGGTAAATGTAGCCGTAATAAATATAAAAAGTTTAATAAAAATCTTACTTATTCTATTTGTAGTAATATTTTTTATTTATTTTGTACAAGGCCTATCTATTAATTTAGATAAGCTTGCTTTTTCTCCTTTTATCTTAAACCAAACAATTCCTGGTATTGCTACTTCCAATAACTCAGATTTTTCTTCCATCGAGACATCATACATAGAATCCAAAAGTCCTCTACAGTTTTTACTTAATTCACAACTTCCAGTTATGTCGTCTATCAAAATAGCAACTCATGAAAGTGAAAATAATATTGCCGAAGAGCCTACCATTGTTGAAAATAATAATACCGATAATACTATCGAACATGCTAGTACGAATATAGAGACACAAGTAATTGATTCTGGTGTACCAAACAAATACACAAATGATTATCAAGGTGTTGAAATCAAAAATGGAACTAATTATACTTTAACTGATGATATTTTGAATTATGAAGGATTAGAAATTAACCAATCTGATGTGATGATTTTTCACACTCATACTTGCGAAAGTTACACACCCACAGAAAATTTTGCATATGAAGAAAGTGGAACTTTTAGAACTACAGATTTAGATTATTCTGTGGTACGTGTTGGTAATTCTCTTACAGACCAGCTAACTTCATATGGTTTTAATGTTGTACATGACAAAACATATCATGATTATCCCGCATATTCTGGTTCATATGGCAGGTCTATGGCAACGGTCGAAAACTTGTTAATTTCACATCCAAATACAGACATAATTATAGACTTACATAGAGATGCTATTGCAGATACTTCTTATGCTCCTTCTATTAAAATTGGAGATGAGGTTGTATCTCAACTAATGTTTGTAATCGGAACAGATGGTGGAGGCCTAGAACACCCTAACTGGCAAAAGAATTTACAATTTGCAGTAAAAGTTCAGAAAAAAGCAAACGAATTATACCCTGGGTTATTTAGACCAATACTATTAAGAAACAGCAGATATAACCAGCAACTTGGAAAAGCAGCCTGCATAATAGAAGTAGGAGCTACTGGAAATACATTAGAACAATCAATGGCTAGCATGAAATATTTAGCAAGAGTATTTTCATCAATCTTTGACTAATTCAAAAGTGTCTAGAACTATTAAATTAAAATTTAATAATTCTAGACACTTTTTATAATATCTTAAAAAACATTTGCATTCTGTATTTTTTGAGAATTTACAGTAATAATTTGTGCAAGTAATTGTTGCAATAAAGAGCTTAATTCCTCTTGACTATAATCATTTAATGCAACACTGTTTTCATCATTTAATTCTGTAACTGTTACATCTTTAAATGTTATTGCATTATTGTATTCTACATTAAATTGTACGTCATTTGCATCATATGATACATAAACTTTTTCAGTTGCTCCATTATCCGAAATACTATCTAGTTCAAAGCCAATTTCAAGTGAGTAGTTCTCTTCTGAACTTGTTATAATATATTTGCTTTTACTTGCAGATTTTTCTTTAGATATTGTATATTCTATATTGTTTGGAGTTGCAGTTGTTTCCTCTGTAAGCACATCTGCTGTATCAAAAGAACCTGTCTGTTTTATTGTAATATTCTTGCCTCGTTCTAATATTACAGAAAATCCTACATTATCTTCATCTGTATTCACCTCAACATCAGCTTCCACACCATTTTCAGTATTTGTTAAAGTTATCTTAATAGATGTATTTGAAAAATCTTGTTTATTTAAATCATCAATTTCTTGGTCAATATTATCTTGATATGTTGATATATCATCACTCATACCCAACATTTTAATAATTTCCGAGTCATTTTTAGCCTCATTTAAGCAGTATATCATAATATTTTTTAGGTTATCTTTTTCGATTGTTAATGTATATGAAGTATTATTATTTTTTGTAAAGTTTGACTCTGAAAGTTGTCCTGCCAATTTTCCTATATATTTTGTTACTAAGCTTTTGATATTTTGAACAGTTATTGATGACTTATCCAATTTTATATTGTTTGGCACTTTCATTTCTTCATCAATTCCTAATTTATTAGAAAGCTCATCTAGGTTTTCATTTTTTATTCCAACATATTTATTAGCAACTTCGTCAGAGCCAAGTGCAATCATCTGATTATTTTTTACAAGTTTAAATGCAAATTTTTCAGAATCCGAATAATTAATAGTTATTTCTTGTTCAAAATTATCATTATCTACATCTGTTGCTCCTTTAAATGTAAGATTTAAGTCTGTATTAATATCAGTATTACCTCCTGATTTTACTCTTAATACTCCAGTGTTTTCATAATTATTTGCTAATTTATTTGTGTAATACGTTTTTATGTTTTCATCATAAAAGAAATTATATAATTCCATATCTAACATGGTTCCATATTTAGAAAACATTTGTGAATTACTTTTTAATAAATCTGTTGCAAAATACACATAAGCAAAAGCACCTCCGCAAACTGCTAATATAATCAATAACACTATTATTACAATTAAAGCTTTTTTATTTTTCATCTTCTTATTCTCCCTTTATCACTTTTTTAATACTCTCCGCATTAAATTCTGTTGTTTTTTCCTCTCCAGTTTCCATATTCTTCACTTTTAATGTGTTGTTTGCAATTTCATCATCTCCAATTACTATTACATATGGAATTTCAAGCTTGTCTGCATATTTCATTTTTGCCTTTATTTTTTTGTTATTTAAATATATTTCTGTATTTATACCTAATTTTCTCAAACTTGTTGCTAATTCTAGTGGAGCTTTTTTATTTTCTGTCATTGGAATTATTAATACATCAGAAATTGATTTTTTATCTGCTTTAATTAAATTTAATTCATTTAATTTGTAGAATAATCTTGTTAAGCCTATTGATACACCAACTCCTGGAAGTTTTCTATCTGTGTAATTTTCTGCTAAATTTTCATATCTTCCACCAGAGCAAACACTTCCAATTTCTCTATAATCATTTAAGAAAGTTTCGTATACGGTTCCTGTGTAGTAATCTAAACCTCTTGCTATTGTAAGGTCGACTGTGAAGTTTTTATCTGGCACTCCAAATAGTCTAATATTTTTGACTACTTCTTTTAACTCATTTACACCTTTTGTAAATGTAGCATTTGTCATATTATCTGCATCAACATCTGTATTTTGAGACTCGTTTTCCACAATATTTGCACTATATAAGTCCATTTTTTCAAGCTTTTCTATCTTTTCATCTGCACTTCCGTCTATTCTTATAAAATCTATTATTGTATTTACTATTTTTTCGCCTACTCCAAGCTCTGCTATTTCTTTTCTTACAGCTTGCTCTCCAATTTTATCTATTTTATCGATTATTCTTAAGATTTCTACAGATTTATCTTTTTGGCCAATCCCTTCAAATAAGCCATTTAAAATTTTTCTGTTATTTATTTTTATTGTAAAATTTTCAAATCCTAAAGTTCTAAAAGTCGAATAAATCACAGCTGGAAGCTCTGCATCATTTATAATATCTAAAGTTTCATCTCCAATTATATCAATATCACATTGATAAAACTCTCTATATCTTCCCTTTTGTGCTTTTTCTCCTCTGTACACTTTCCCTATTTGATATCTTCTAAATGGAAAACTTAAATTTCCATAGTTTTTTGCTACATATTTTGCAAGTGGTACAGTTAAATCAAATCTTAAAGCTAAATCCGTATCACCTTTTTCAAATCTGTATATTTGCTTTTCTGTTTCTCCACCCGCTTTTGCAAGCAATACTTCAGCATATTCAATTATAGGCGTATCTATTGGCAAAAATCCAAATTTTTGATACGATTTTTCAATTTTTTGCTTCATATCATCAAATAGAATTTGCTCACTTGGCAATAGTTCCATAAAACCCGGTAGAGTTCTTGGTTCTGTCTTTCCCATATTCTTCTCCTTTCATTTTTCGCCCAAAAAGGGGCGTCCCCATTGGGCGAAAATTTTAACATTCTTGTCGGGGTTTTAGTTCTAGGTAAATTGGCTTTTCTTCCTTTATTAATGTAGATTTTCCATGCCCCGGATATACTATTGTTTCGTCTGGTAATACAAGTAATTTTTTTGTAATCGAGTCTATTATTTGTACGAACGAACTGGTTGGTAAATCTGTTCTTCCCCAAGTTCCTCTAAATAATGTGTCTCCCGAAAATAATAATCCTTCCTTTTCACAATATAACGAAGTAGAACCTTTTGTGTGTCCTGGAGTGTGTATTACTCTAAATTCTAGGCTTCCAACATGAATTAAATCTCTGTCGTCCACTCTTGAATCTGGTTCTAGCTCTATGTCTCCCATGTTGATGCAGGCGCTTAGATTTATGTTTTCGTCATCTAAGCCTTCTGCATCGTCTCTATGGATTAATATTTTGCCACCTTTTTTACTCTTTACCTCTGAAACGGCTCCAATGTGGTCTCCATGGCAATGTGTTAAATAAATGTATTTTACATTTGCCTCTAATATATCTAGCATTTCTACAATTTTATCTGCTTCTCCACCTGGATCTATAACCATCGTTTCTTTTGTTTCTTCGTCTTCTACTATGTAACAATTTGTTGCTTCTCCTAAAGTCGTTTGTACTTTTAATCTTTTTAAAATCATGTGTTGCTCCTATTTATTCCTTGGCTTCGTTTTATACGCAAGTCATATTTTTCATATATGTTTTATTTATTTCTTCTTACTTCATATACGCTGTCTATTTTTCTTATTGCTTTTAAAACACTGTTCAATTGTGCTATATTGCTTACTTCTAGCGTTAATTCTGTTAATACTATTCTTTCCTTAGATACTTTTGATGATACCGCCATTATAGGTGTTTTTTCTGCAGTTATTGTTGCAATTATGTCTGCAAGCAATCCATCTCTATCATTTGAAAATACTACAACATCAACATTATAGCTCGATGGTTTGTCTGTGTACCATGAAACATCTATCATTCTGTTTTCTTCAGATACCAAGTCTTTTACGTTCTTGCAGTCTTTTCTATGTACAGATACGCCTCTTCCTTTTGTAATATATCCAACAATTTCGTCTCCTGGTACTGGGTTACAACATTTTGATAGTTTTACTAGACAGTTGTCTATTCCTTTTACAATTACACCACTTGTTGATGGTTTGTTGTTTGTCTTTTCCTTTGTAAGTTCTTCTATTTTTTCTTCTAGATTTTCTTCTTTATGAACTTTTCTGTATTCTTCAAGTACTCTTGAAACTATTTTATTTGCTGTAATTGTTCCAAATCCAACACTTGCAAACATGTCATCTGCACTATTATATTTGTATCTTTCAAGTGCAGCTTCAACAAACTCCGGTCTAAACAACTCTGGGTAGCTCATTCCAATTTTCTTTACTTCTTTTTCTAAAAAGTCTTTTCCTCTTGCAATGTTTTCTACTCTTTCATTCTTCTTGAACCATTGTTGAATTCTAGTCTTTGCTGTACTGCTCTTTATAAATTTAAGCCAGTCTCTACTTGGTCCTTTTGATTTATCTGATGTAATAATCTCTACAATATCACCATTTTTTAGCTTTGTTACAATAGGCATCATCTTGCTGTTTATCTTACAGCCAGTCATATGGTTTCCTATTTCTTCGTGAATACTGTAAGCAAAATCTATTGGTGTAGCTCCTCTTGGTAATACTTGAATTTTTCCCTTTGGAGTAAACACATAAACCTCATCTTCAAATAACTCTGTTTTTAATGTATTTAAGAACTCTTGTGGGTCTTGCATATCTTTTTGCCATTCAAGTGTTTCTCTTAGCCAAGATAATTTATCTTGATTTACTACTACATTTGCCTTCTTGCCTCCCATGAAGCTTGCCTCTTTGTAGGCCCAGTGTGCGGCAATACCATATTCGGCTATTCTATGCATATCCCAAGTACGAATCTGTACCTCGAATGGAGTTCCTTTTGGTCCTATCAAAGTTGTGTGTAAAGATTGGTACATGTTAGGTTTTGGAACCGAAATATAATCCTTAAATCTTCCTGGCATTGGGTTATAAAGCTCATGCACAACACCTAGTGCCGCATAACAATCCTTTACAGAATTTACAATAATTCTTAATGCGAATAAATCATAAATCTGGTCCAGAGTCTTATTGTCTCTCTGCATTTTTCTAAAAATACTATATAAATGCTTTGCTCTACCCGTTATTTCCGCTTCTATTTTTTGCTTCTTTAATTGAACTCTTATCTCGTCCATAATCTGGTCGATGAATTTCAATCTTTCTTCTCTCTTCTTGTCTATTCCTTCAACAAGCTCTCTATATTCCTCTGGATATAAATATTTAAAAGATAAATCTTCTAGTTCCCATTTTAAAGAATACATACCAAGTCTATTTGCAAGTGGAGCATACAAGTCCATTGTCTCCCTTGCATTTGCAATTTGACGGTCTCTGGCCAAATATTTTAATGTTCTCATGTTATGAAGTCTATCGGCTAATTTAATAAGAATTACTCTTATGTCTTTTCCCATTGCCAAGAACATTTTTCTATAATTTTCAACTTGTTGCTCTTGTTCACTCGTATAATTTAATTTACCAAGCTTTGTAACGCCATCAACCATTTCTGCAATCTCTGGTGAAAATTCCTTAGACAAATCTTGCAAAGTTACATCTGTATCTTCAATTACATCATGTAAAAGAGCAGCACAAATAGTACTCTCATCGAGTCCAAGTGTAGACAATATATATGCAACTTGAACCGGATGGATTATGTATGGTTCTCCAGACCTTCTCAATTGTTCCCCATGCTTAGATTTTGCAAAATCATATGCTCTTCTTATTAATTTTAAATCTGCCCTTCTATTAGATTTTTTGGCATTTTCTAATACTTCTTCTATGGTGTGATTTACGTTTTCCGACATACTACCATCTCCCTTTACCTCTAAAAGACTTTAGCTTATGCTATGTCTCATGTCTTTTAGATTAATTTGTATATTTTCCATTCCCTTATAACTATTTATCTCTAAGTTTCCTACAACATCTACTTTTGAACCTATCGCATATTCAGAAGATATATTTCCTAAATTAAATCCTATTGTGTCTATGTATTTGTTTTCGTCTTGAAGCATTGCTTTCAAGTGCTTTCCTTCCGAAAGTGTTCTGATTGATGTTATTTTTAAATTGCTAATCTGGAACAATGGCATCTTGTTGCCTTCCCCAAATGGCTCTAGCAATTCTAAGTCTTTTATATCTTTTATGCTGATATCTTGTAATTGTACCTTTTCATCTATTTTGATTACTGGAACAATAGATGAAATATTAGATTTTTCAGCATATTCTTCAAACTCTTGCTTAAATTTTTTAAAATTATCTTTTTCTATTGTAATTCCAATTGCCATGCTGTGTCCACCAAATTGTTTGATGTACGTACTGCATTTTTCTAATGCCTCATGTAAGTCAAACCCAGGAATACTTCTTCCAGAACCACGAGCTAAATCGTCTTCGTAGCAAAGTAACACACTTGGCTTAAAATACATTTCTGTAATTTTTGATGAAACAATTCCTATAACACCATGGTGCCAATTTTCTCCACCTAATACTATACATGGAAGTTTCTGTTGTTCTGGGTCTTCCATCATCTTTTGGGCTTCATTAAAAATTCTTTTTTCAATTTCTTGGCGCTCTTGGTTATACTCATTTAAATTATGTGTTATTCTCTCTGCCTCATCTTTACTATCTGTTAAAAATAGCTCTAAAGCTTCTTTTTCATGCCCCATTCTTCCACACGCATTTATTCTTGGAGCAACTCCAAAAGATATTGCCATAGAATCTATTTTTTTATAACCAATACTATCTAATAATACTTTCAAACCAATATTTCGTGTCTGTCTAACTAGTTTTAATCCTAATTTTGATATAGTTCTGTTTTCGTCTACTAAAGGAACTATGTCAGAAATTGTTCCGACACATACTAAATCTAGGTATTTTAAATATTCCTCTTCTCTTATTCCAAGTTTCATAGAAATTGCCTGTGTTAATTTAAATGCAACTCCTACACCAGCTAATCCATTAAATGGGTATTTGTTATCTTTTCTCTTACAATCAACCACTGCAACCGCATCTGGCAATGTTTCGGTTGGTTCATGGTGGTCAGTCACAACAGTATCTATTCCAAATGACTTTGCAAGTTCAATCTCTTTGTTTCCAGTAATTCCACAATCAACAGTTATAATCAATGTATGTTTAGTATCTGCAATTTTTCTTATCGCATTTTCATTTAATCCATACCCCTCATGCAATCTATTTGGAATATACACATCTGTTTCAAGTCCTCTCTCAGCTAAAAATCTCTTCAAAACAGTGCTACTCGTAATTCCATCAACATCGTAATCTCCATAAATTGCAACCTTCTCGTGAGTCTCAATCGCCTTAACAACTCTATCTACCGCCTTCTCCATGTCTGGCATCATGAACGGATCATGAAAATCTGTCCTTCTTGGATGCAAAAAAACTTCTATTTCATCACTGTTTGTTAATCCCTTATTTGCAATAATATTTGCAACCAATTTACTTACATTAAATTCTTCTGATATCTTGTTAATCAGTGCATCATTTGCTTCGTTTAATTCCCATTTTTTATTCAAATTTTTCTCCTTACCTTTTTAACATAATATTGACAATATTTTATAACAAACAGCCCAAAAATACAAGCATTTAGGGCAAAAAAATTATTCTACAAGAGCTTCTCCTCTACGTTTGAAACATTGACAATATTATGAAAACAGGAGGCGAAAATTTCGCCTCCTGTCTCTTTGCTATGGAGTTTAGCAGATTTCCAGAATAAAATCTTGTACTTTCTACTTTTTAAATTTTTTTTCTTCTTTCTATTAGAGAATGTCAAGCGCCTCCTGGGCCAACTTGCTTCTAACAGACTTCTTGCTGTTAAGCGTAATCTGGAAGGTATGCGGGTTGCCCTTCATCTTTTCACTTAGGTACACCAAACCGTTGTAGCGCGAATTAAGCGCGGGATTGTTAACCTGGTCAGCGTCTCCCAAAAAGATGAACTTCGAACCTTCGGCAGAACGCGTAACAATGTCCTTGATATCGCACGGCTTTATATTCTGCGTTTCATCAATGATAAACACCGTGTTCGGAATTGTACGACCACGCAGGAATCCAATCGGCTGAATTTCGATGTCTCCTCTCTCGAAGAATTCCATTGCCTTCTTCTTCAGCTCAGCATTGGTGAAATCCGGAAATTTCGGTCTGAGAATCTCCTTCAAATTATCAACAATACCGCCAAGATACGGGCCCACCTTATCGTCGATTTCACCAGGCAAAAAGCCAAGTTCTTCGTTTGCCACCGTAACAGTGGGAGTTGCAACGATAATCTGCTTATATGTCTGCTTTTTCTTGTCCCCTTTCTTTTCAATCGCATTCAATGCCATTGCCAAAGAACAATAGGTTTTTCCGGTACCTGCAACACCTTTCGTAACAACCAATGGTGCTATATCAGGTGGCATAAGCAAGGATTCCCAGAATACAACCTGCTCTACATTGAGAGCCTTATGTCCTCCCGGGATGCTCTTGTCATACTTAAGGCGAACAATTCGTCCATTGGTATAACGTCCTATGGCCTTAGAAGTGTCGCTGACAATCTCGACGAACTCGTTTTCAATCCAGTCGAAATTTTCATACTGGTACACTTCCTCTACAGGAACTCCTCTTTCATCGGTAAACATTTTTTCCAGTGAACTCCCAGGCATGAAAACTTCAACTATCCCTTTATATTGATCACAAGGTTTAGGAAAAATCTCGTCCTTAAACAGCTCAGTATCAATTCCAAGCTGATTGCCCTTCAGACGAATGTTCGGATTTCTAGAAATCAAGATAACCTTTTGGCTCTTTTTCTTCAAATCCTTACAAACCTGGAAAACTCTATGGTCAAGCCGCGAAAAATCTGCCAAATTAGCAATTTCCTGCTCAATAGGTCCATTATCCACAATGCGCAGGTAGCTTCCGTTTTCCTGCTTGAAGCCTCCCTCGGAAAGCAAATCATTCTGGGGAAGGCTGTCGATATACTCTACGAACCTACTCGCCATGCTCATCTTTTCCGGCACACCCTTGTACCGATAAAGGTTCTGGAGAATTGCCATAGGCACAACAATGGTATTGTCATCGCCAAATCTCAAAGTCGGATCCTTAGATGCCAGCAAAGCTTCCGTCCTCAAAACGAATACCTTTTTCATTTGTGTATAACTCCTTTGCAAATTGCGTTCTGAAAATAGTGTGTTTCAGAACTGTGTGTATTCGAACTTTTTATATTATATCATTTATAATTACATTTTTCAATGAATCCTTTCAAATTTTAATAGATATTTACATAATATTTTTTCTTATATAGATATAGCACAAACTGAGGCTCCCACCAAGGGAGCCCCAGCACGTTGTATGAATTATTTTATTCGAATTTTGTCGACAGGCTCTTGATAAGGCCTTCGTGATTCACACGGAAAAAGTAACCGCTTCCAAGAATTCCGACCCTTTCAGTGTCAACTTCGTTGATAATCCTTTCTGCAAATATTTGCTTTGTATTAGCCTCGCCGTGGTTCACAAGGACAAGCTTAAGATGTTTGAACTTCTTGAGGAAGTCAATCATCTCGTCAGCCTTTGCGTGAGCAGAATATTCGGTGGTGTATTCGACCTGTGCATACTTCTTTACAAGCGTACCACCAATCTGAACAGCCGTACCGACTTCAGCCTCTTTGAGTCTTGCGCCAAGCGTACCTTCTGTGGTATAGCCCGTGAAGTGGATAAGCGAATTTCTCCTGGTCAAATACTCTGGAATATACACCTGTGCAGGACCATACGATCCCATGCCAGAAGTGGTAAGGATAATCTTAGGCATAGTACTCGTCAAGACTTCGTCGCGATTAGCCTTGTCCACAAAGGTAAGGTTCTTCGAAAGAAAGTTTTTCATATCTTCCTTTATGTCCAGTCCATCTTTCAAGTAAAGCATGGTATATCTGATACCAAGCTTTCCATCGAAATAAATCGGGACATTTACGTCCAAAGAACCATCGTCCTGCATGCATTTAACCTCATACAGAATTTCCTGCGAACGTCCCAGCGAAAAGACTGGTGCAACAACCGTACCTCCATGCTCGAGGCACTTCAGCACATTCTGCTTAAAGCAGCTAGTAACCTCATAGGAGTCCATGTCTCCATAAGTGGATTCCTGAACCACCGTAAGCGGAAGTTCAAGCACCCAATCCGGAAGGTCTGGTACATCGAAGAACATGTTCTTGATGTTGTAGTCCCCAGTGAAAAACAAATTAATTGTTTCGTATTCCTCCCAACTGATTTGAACAAGAATGCTAGAAGCTCCCATCAAGTGGCCATTCATAAAGAATGTTGCCTTGATATTCGGGCGAATCTGGATAGTCTCATTATACTTGCAAGGATGAATCAGTCTCATGGTTTGAGACACATCGGCCTCGCTGTACAACGGCGAATGATTCTGCCGTTTTGCAACATCTCGTAGCACCTTATGGCTATCCTCCAAAGCCAAAGGCAAGAGCTTTGCAGTTGTCTCAGTCATATAGATCTCTTTGTCGAACCCCTTGTTCACCATAAAAGGCAGACGACCAACATGATCCACATGATTATGCGTAACCAAGCAGAAATCGATGTTAGCAGGGATGAAAGGCAAACTCTCATTGTTCTTGCTGTACTGCCTCTCTTGGAAGAGAGCACAATCAACCACAAATTTGACCGTGCTATTATCTGGCTGTTTTACAATAACCAGATTGCATGAGCCAGTTACCTCTGGATGCACAGCCATGATGTCTGCGTAGAGCCGATCTTTTGAACCCATAATAATCCTCCAATCAAAAATAATAAAGTTAATTAGCTTTAAAATGTTTTATTCAAACATTTCATGTTTTTATTTTACAACATTATGTTGCCATAGTCAATAATTCCAAACAGATACTTTCTTTTTTCAACAATATTTCTATGATATATATTTAACAATTATACCACACAAAAAGAGCAACTTTAAATTAAGTCACTCTTTCAATCTATTATTCTTCACTTTCTTCTGCTGCTCTTGGTTTCATTAATGGGTATAGAACTACATCTCTTATGTTATCACTGTTTGTTAAGAATTGTAAGAATCTATCTATTCCAAGTCCCCAACCAGAAATTGGTGGCATACCATATTGCATAGCTCTTATATATTCTGTATCTATACTCATAGCTTCTTCATCACCATTAGCCTTTAATTCAGCCTGCTCTATAAATCTTTTTTCTTGTTCGTCACAGTCTACAAGCTCTGAATATCCGTTTATTATTTCTTGTCCATTTACTACTAATTGGAATCTGTCTGTCAATTTTGGATTTTCATCATTGCTTCTAGCAAGTGGAGATAAATCTATTGGGTGTTCAATTAGATATGTTGGATTTATTATGTTTGGTCTACTTACTTTTTTGTATAATGTATCTATTAAATTTCCTCTTCCTAATTGCTCTAAATTATCTGCCTCTAGTTTTATTCCTTTTGCTTTTATTTCTGCAAGTAAACTTTCTGCTGTTTCGAATTTGTCAATATCTATTCCACAGTCTTTAAGTATTAAATCTCTGAATGATACTACTTGCCATTCTCCACCAAAGTCAATTTCTTGTTCTCCAATTTTGATATTTAAGTTTCCATCGAATAATTTTGATAATATGTATATAATCATTTCTCTTAAGAATTTCATATTATCTCTGTAGCACCAATAAGCGCTGTATCCTTCGACCATTGTGAAGTCTTGTAAATGGTTTGCATCCATGCCCTCATTTCTGAAGTCTCTTGCAATTTCATACACATTTGAAAATCCACCAATTATAAGTTTTTTCAATGTTAATTCTGGAGATATTCTTAAATATACGTCCATGTCTAATGCATTGTGGTGTGTTATGAATGGTTTTGCTGTTGCTCCAGAAGCTGTATTTTGAAGAACTGGTGTATCTACCTCTAAGAATTCATGTGTATCTAAGAACTCCCTCATCAACCTTATAAATTTTGTTCTTAATACAAATCTCTTTTTAGCATCATCATTCATTATTAAATCAAGATGTCTCTCTCTATATACTGCATCTTGGTCTGTTAAACCATGGAATTTTTCTGGAAGTGGACGTATTGCCTTTCCTAAGAATGTATATTCATAAACTTGAAGTGATTTTTCTCCTGCTTGAGTTGTAAATATTTCTCCTTTTACTCCAATGAAATCTCCGATATCAACTGTTTCGTGTAAGAATTTATATACATCTTCTCCTAAATCTTCTTTTTTAATAACTAATTGAAGATGTCCCTCTAAATCTCTTAAATCTAAGAAGCTTATCTTTCCTAATTTTCTCTTAGACATTACTCTTCCAGCAATCGAAACATCTTTTGTTCCATCTGGTAATTCTCTTGCTTCTTTAATTTGATGTGTTCTTTCATATCTCTCTGGATGTACATTTACACCATTATCTATTAGCTTTTGCATTTTATCTCTACGTACTTGCATTAATTCTTTTATGTCTGCCATATTTAACAACCCTTTCTAAAAAGCAAAGTTCTTATATTTACAAAACTTTGCATTTTCTCTTTAAAATTATGTAACCATTATATTACAAAAAGCCTTGTGCGTCAAGGCTTTTCTTTTGGTCTAATTATTTTGTTATCCATTTTACTAAATCCAAGTTTGCTGGGTCTAATAACATTTCATTTTTAGGCATTACTCTAAATGTATAACCATAGTTTCCGCCAGTTGTAAGTTCAACTGTTGCTTCATACTCATATTCTTTCTTTTCATCGTCACTGCCTATTAAATTCATAGGTATTATTTGAATTTTATCAACTATACCATTTTCCATTATTTGCCCATAGTAAACTTGTGCTTCTATAGAGTTTTTATCAATGTTTGGTAGATATACTTTACATCTAACTGTAATGTTGTTTCCAGCATCTACTGTAATATTATCTAAGTTACCCTTTTCTTGTTTTATTGTTATATCATTCCAGTTCGAATATAAATTGTTTTTCCAACTATTAAATTCTGCAACTGATGATAAATCTGTGTAATATTTGTTGTACAAATTGCAAAGTGGCATGTAAAATTTATTTGTATAATCTATAAGCATTCTAGCAGTGCTGTATCTTCCAGCATTAGACATTATAGATTGCTTCATTATTTCCATCCATCTCTTAGATATTCCGTTTTCGTCTTTATCAAAGAATGTTGGAATTATTTTATTTTCTAATGTTTGATAAATGCTCTCGCTATCAGCATTATCTTGTTCTTCATAAGAAGAATATTCTGCATTGGTTCCTATTGTCCAACCATTTTTCTGGTTGTATCCTTCTGCCCACCAGCCATCAAGCACGCTAAAGTTTATAACGCCATTTACAGCTGCCTTTTGTCCAGATGTACCAGATGCTTCCATTGGTCTTCTTGGATTATTTAGCCATACATCAACACCACTTACTAAATATTTAGATATACCTATATTGTAGTTTTCAAGTAAGAAAATCTTACCTTTAAATTGAGGCTTCATAGATAATTCGTGAATATATCTTATTAAATCTTTTCCTCCGTTATCTGATGGATGTGCCTTGCCTGCAAATATTATTTGAACTGGTTTTCCAGCCTCATTTAATATTTGTGTTATTCTCTCTAAATCTTTGAATATTAAAGTAGCTCTCTTATATGTAGCAAATCTTCTAGAAAATCCTATTGTTAAAGCATTTGGATCTAATTTTGATGTGATATCATTTATATCACTATAACGATATCCCTCTCTTTTTAATCTATTTGTTATATTTTCTTTTACCAATTTTAAAAGCTTAACTTTTCTTTCCATATGAGCATTCCATAATTCTTGGTCTGGAATGTCTGCAATCTTCTGCCAGGTTGCATCATTTTTGATATCATCTTGCCAATATGGTTTTAAATATTCATTATATAATCTCTTTAAATTTGGTGCTAGCCATGTGCAAGTGTGAATTCCGTTTGTTACATAATCTATTGGAGCTTCATTTGGGGCTATGTTTGGCCATACCTCTCCAAATAATTCTCTCGAAACCGCACCATGTAATTTACTTACTCCATTCTTCTTTCCAGAGAATTTTAAAGCAAGAATTCCCATGTTAAATCCAGTATTAGATAAATCTGCATTTGGCTTCATTCCTAATCTGAAAAATTCTTCTTTGGTAATAGAAAATCTATTCCAATAATCTTTAAAATAAGTTTCAACTAAAGATAGTGGGAATATATCATTTCCTGCTGGAACTGGTGTATGAGTTGTAAATACTGTTTTTGCAGCAACAATCTCCTCTGCCATATCGAAACTTACTTGTTTCTCTTTAATAATATTCTTCATTAATTCTAATATTAAGAAAGCAGAATGTCCTTCATTCATATGATATACAGTAGGATTTAATCCTAAAGTTTTTAGAAGACTTGTTCCAGCCATTCCAAGAACAATTTCTTGTTGGATTCTCATTTCTTGGTTTCCACCATATAAATGAGCTGTTATACCTCTGTATTCAGGAATGTTTGCATCTATATCAGAATCCATTAAATATAGTTTAACTCTTCCAACATTAACTTGCCAAACCTTTAGATAAACTCTTTTTTTAGGCATATTTACATACACTAATAAATCTTTGCCTTCTACATCTTTTACAGGATATATTGGTAGAGTATCTATATCATTTTCTCTATCTTCTTCATATTGTTGTCCATAACCATTTATAATTTGATGGAAAAATCCTTTTTTATATAATAATCCAACAGCCACAAGTGGTATACCTAAATCACTTGCTGACTTCAAGTGGTCTCCTGATAAAATTCCAAGTCCACCAGAATATATTGATAAAATTTGATCTAATCCATATTCTGCTGAAAAATATGCAATCAAATCATTCTTATTATCTGGATAATTTTTCTTAAACCATGTTGATTTACTATTCATGTAGTCATAAAAATCATTTGCAATTTTATCATATTCCTTCAAAAATTCTGGATTTTCGGCTACATTTTCCAATCTCTCCTGTGAAACAAGTTTTAAAAACTTAACAGGATTCTTTCCAACAGTCTCCCATAAATCACCATCAATTATCTTAAATAATTTTAAGAAATCTGTATTCCAAGCCCACCATAGGTTACCAGCAATTTCAGACAATTTATTAATTCTTTCTGGTAGTTGTGGAGTTACTGTTATTTTATTAAATACGTACATTAAATTTCCTCCTTCGTAACTTATCAAATTCATCTCATCGTTTAATATCATCATTCTATATTATGTATTAACAAACAGAAATTGTCAAACCTTTTTGACAATTTTTTTAAATTTAACGAAAAAATTTTTTCTTAATTTTTAAACTCTAAATTAGTTCTAATTATATTTACTAAACTTTATTTTTTGAAAGTCACTTTAAATTCATATTCTATATGTTATAATATATTTAGTAAAATTAACATTGCAGAAAATATTTACAAAATTATTTAATAAAGATTTTTTCAATAATACTATATTTATATAATTTGAAAGGGATGAATTTTATATGAAATTTATAAGAAGACTTTTATTATTTTTATTAATCATAATTGTCATTGTGTGCAGTGTATTCTATATGAATGGAAAAAAGTTGTATGACTCAAAACTATCATCAATAAGTCTTGAAGATAAAATTTTATCTATAAAATCAGATGAAAACTTCGTATCTTTAAAAGATTTACCAGACTATTACAAAAATGCAGTAATTGCAGTTGAAGATCACAGATATTACAACCATGGTGCAATCGATCCAATTGCTCTAGCTCGTGCAATAGTCAGTAACATAAAGCAGAAAGAATTTAAAGAAGGTGGTAGCACAATTACTCAGCAAACAGCAAAAAACTTATACTTCATATCTGAAAATGATGTTGTAAGCCGTAAAGTTGCTGAAGGAATTCTAAGTTTCAAGCTCGAAAAAGATTACTCGAAAGACGACATCTTAGAACTATATGTAAACACAATATACTTTGGGAACGGATATTATGGGATAAAAGAAGCCTGCGAAGGCTACCTAAAAAAAGAACCAAAAGATATGACTCTTTATGATGCCACAATGCTTGCCGGAATTCCAAATGCACCAAGTGTGTATGCTCCAACAGTAAATTTTAATTTAACTCAGAGCAGACAGCGTAAGGTTGTTTCATCAATGCTAGAATATAAATATTTATCTCAAGAGCAAGCAGATAAATTAAATAAAGAAATTACAAATGCCACATGGTAATGTACAAACTGGTACAAATTAGTAACTGAGAGCAAACTGTACAATTCATTACAAAATGTCATAAATCAGAATAACAGCTGTGTATGAAGAAAGAATTATTCAATCTGTTACAAAAACATGTTAAAACATAATATAAACTATAGACAAAAAAAATGCGTATGATTTTCAAAAGACGAATTCTTAATTTTAAAATAAGAGTTCGCCTTTTATCTATTTTTTTATCAAATCCTCTAAAGTTTTACTATCAACATAATTTTCAATTGCATTATCTAGCCCTTGCCAGAAGGAATATGTTAAACAACTATCTTGCTTATGGCATCCTTCCTGAACACATGTTGTTGGGGCTAAATCCCCTTCCGCAGTTCTCAAAATATCCCCAACTTTATATTCATTAGGTTTTCTGGCAAGCTTGTATCCTCCGGCATTTCCTCTAGAACTTTTCACATAACCTGCCTTATTCAATATTGCAATTATTTTTTCTAAATATTTTATTGAAATCTCTTGTCTTGTTGCAATATCTTTTAATGCTATATATTCTTCTGGATTATTCATGGCCAAATCCAGCATTATTGCTAATGCATATCTACCTTTTGTTGAAATTTTCATTATATTTTTCTATATGACACTAAAGTTAGTACCATACACTCCTTTCCAGTTTTTATATTAATTACAAACGGGGGATATGTTTTATATACTTTCCCCCGTCATATTTTGTCAAATTGTATTTACTCCTCTTCTTTGCTTGCACTGTTTTCTTTGAATTTTGCATAACTTTCCTCAATTGCCCCCAGCAACCAGTCATGCACCTCCACAGGAGTCTTGCTTTCAGTATTTAACAGCACCTTATCAATTTCCACGCTTTTTAAAAAGTTGCCAATGATTTCTCTGTTGAACTCCTCAATAAACTTTCTGTTTACAACATGACCTTCTCCGCCTCGTCTTCTAATGCTTTCTTCGGTCGGAATAGTAAGTGCTACAATGAAATCAGTCTTAACTCCAATAGCTTCAAAGAAATTTTCAACACATTTGCTTTTTTCTTCGGAAAATTCACCACGTTTAGCATACAAATAGTTCCACGAGAGAGAATCCACAATGCCACGGTCCACCAAAACAATATCTCTGACATTATTAATTTCTTCATAAAGTTTCTGTGCTGTCTTCAAGGTCATCCAGATGTTACCTTTGGAACAACCTGTTTTAAACATATCAGGTACAATTTCCGCCGATTCTCTAACTAATCCAACTTTATAGCCTTTTTCCTCCAAGCTTCTTCTCAGCATTTTCACGCTGGTAGTCTTACCAGCTTCAGGTGTACCTAAAAATTCGACAATGAACGGCCGCATAGTTATGCAACTCCTTCCTCATTACAAATGAATTACGTACTCTGTATGTAGTTTATCATCTTTTAAAAAAAAAGTAAATAGCATATGCTTATCATTCTTACATTTGCATTATACTTCTTTTCAATTTTTAGTTATTAATATATGTATCAAAAAATAATTTCAGTAATTTTAGGTTTTTTCAAAAAATGTATTGACATCTATTCAAAAATATTGTATACTTCTAAGTGCGTTAAGAAATGCACCCTTAGCTCAGTTGGTCAGAGCAACCGGCTCATAACCGGTCGGTCCAAGGTTCGAATCCTTGAGGGTGCACCATTTATTATTTTTTAAATGGCTAAATGGGCAGATGGCCGAGTGGCTAAAGGCGGCAGACTGTAAATCTGTTCTCGTAAGGGTACGATGGTTCGAATCCATCTCTGCCCACCAATGACGTATCTGTTCGAACTAATAAACAGATAGATACAAAAATCAATCAGAAAATAAAATCTGGTTGATTTTTTTGTTGTCTAAAAACAATATAAAAATCATCCAAATGAAAGGATTGTGTTAAAATTGAAAATAATTAAACAAGAATTACAATTTGAAAAATGTCTAAAACAGAGACTTGAATTTATATGTGAATTTGCTAAAGTTACTCCTACTTTTATAAATGGTAGCATTAGGAAATTAGAAAAAACTAATCTTACATATATTGAGCCACATAAAGTGATTATTAAAAGTATTACTTTTTTAGTTTTCAATTATTCAAATGATGTGTATATTTCAAACTTATCTAAAAAGATAAAATTATCAGAGTTAGAAGAATATTTGAAAAATTTATATTATATTACAATTATATTGTATTTTGTTAAACGGATTTAAGAGATGTCAAAAGTACTCGTATTGTACTTTGATGTCTCTTTTTTGTTAGATTGGAGGTTTGAAAATTGAAAGATGAAAAGAAAAAATGTGGCTTATATATGAGAGTATCAACAGAAGACCAGGCAAGAGAAGGTTTTAGTCTTCCAGAACAAAAAGAAAGATTAGAATCTTTTTGTAAATTTAAAGGTTATGAAATAATAGATTATTATCAAGATGCTGGAATTAGTGCTAAGACTGGTAATCATAGACCAGAGTTTGAGAGATTAAAAGATAATATAAAAGCTAAAAGAATAAATACTATTGTTGCTTTAAAGTTGGATAGAATAACAAGAAGTATTTATGATTGGGAAAATTTAATGACATTTCTAGATGAAAACGATGCTTATTTGGATTGTGTAAATGATGAAATAAATACAACTAGTGCAAATGGTAAAATAATTTCAAAGTTATTAATGAGTGTTAGTCAAAATGAAATTGAAAGAACAAGTGAAAGAACTAAAGTAGGACTAGCTGGTGCAATTAAATGTGGTCATATTCCACATATTGCCCCATTAGGATATAAACACGAAGATAAAAAACTAGTAATATACTATGCTACAAAAGATGTTATAGTTAGAATATTTGATTTATATTATAATGGTTATTCTTATCAAAAAATAAGTAATCTATTCAATGAAGAAAAAGTATTAGGAAAAGATAATTGGAGAGATTCTACAATACAAACCATTCTTGAAAATGAAATATACAAAGGTGATTTTATTCACGGAAAAAGGACAAAAAATCCAACATATTATGAAGATGTTGTTGAACCTATTATTTCAAAAGAGATGTGGGCTGATTGCCAAGTTCAAAAAAAGAAAAATTCAAGGAGTTATCAAAGAACACTCACCTATTTGTATTTACAAAAACTAAAATGTCCTAAATGCAATCGTATTTTAGGTGGTAAAGCTACTACAAAGAAAAATGGGAAAACATACTTCTACTATTATTGCAATGATTGTAAAATTCAAGTTAAAGAAAATGTAATAAATGAATATTTCGAACAATTTATAGATGAATTAACTGAGTATGATTCTGTTGTAAATCAATTCTTTTTGCCTATGATAAAACAAAAATTTGATGAACCTAAAGAACAATTAGAAAAAGAAATAAATAATCAGAAATCTAAACTTGAAAGGATAAAAAAAGCATATATCAATGGAGCTTTTGAATTAAAGGAATATAACGAAGAAAAGCATATTGTTGAAAAAACTATTGTAGAACTTGAAGAAAAACTAAATATTACAAATTACACAGAAGAACTAAAATTTACTCCAAAAGATATTTTGTTAAAAAGAGATATTGATTTTATTAATAAAATAAAACTAGATAAAGAATATCAAGAGAAAACTAAAACTTGGAAAGATTATACAAGAGAAGAAAAAGCTGATTTAATAATGAGGTTACAACAATATTATGATGTTCATTTTACAGAGGCAACATATTATTTACAAAAGCAAATGTTTTATTTTAACTTTGCTGAAGATAATAGTGCTATTGTTAGAGTGTTCCCATTAGAAGATTATTATAAATTAGATCCTAATAATAAAATGGAAAAATATAGATTTGGAATTTTATATATTAACGAAGAAGATAAGTTTGAAATGCAAGATATTGATACAGCATTTGATTATATTCCAGATGAAAGTAATGATAGTGTGATTTATATGAAAGAACCTGTTCCTATTTCAGTGGGTGTTAAACCAGTAAAGTTCTGCGAAGATAATACTGAAGAAAAAAATTAACGTGGCACGTTTTGTTTTTATAAAATAAAAATGAAAGTGGTGATAGTTAATTTGAATAAAATTTGTCTATGTAGGATAAATTTTATTGCCTCGCAGAGCCCCCGAGTTTTGATAGAATGTCAAAACTCATAGGGGGTTAGGACTTATGGCAAAGCCAAAGTCCATAGCTACGAGGAAATTTCAAAGGAGGGATTTTATGGAGCAAGAATTGGCATATTCTTTTCACTTAGGTAGTGATAAAAACAAAAGTAAATTAGCAAAGAAAGTTGCAAAAAAAAATGTATCTGGTACTACTTCTCTATCTAATAATGCAATTCAAAATGCAAAAGACTTATCAGATGTTAATAAACACAATTTAAGAGATTATGATAATCATAGAGAACTAATTAGAACAATATATAGTACTAATGATATTGTAAATGATGTAAAACAAGTATATTTAGATGAGTTTGAATCAGCTAGAATTGAATATAATACTAAACAAAATCGTGAGGATAGGAAAATTAAAAATTATTTTAAAAAGGTATGTGATTCTCAAAATGATATAGCTTGTGAAATTATAATAGAACTTGGAGATATGGATTTTTGGAATGATAAAAGTAATGAATATAGGCTAAAAATGATTGATGTGTATAAGGAACAAGTAAAAGATTTAGTAAAAATTGTACCAACTTTTAAAGTAGTAAATGCCACAATACATTTTGATGAGACCTCTCCTCATATGCATATTGTAGGTGTTCCAATAATGGAAAATTGTACTAGAGGAATGAAAAACTTAAAAATGAAATATCAACTAAAGATAGAATCATAAATAAATTACAAGCTGAAAAGGAAAAAATAAAACAAGATCTGAAAAAATTTAAAGACTTTTGGAATAATATTATGAACCATTTCCATAAGCGAATATGCTATGATAAAAGTAAAAATTATAAAATAGTTAGTGATGACTTATATAAAAACGGAATATTTGATGACAACGACAATGAAATAGCTAATAATATTTATAGAAAAGTAACCATACCCAATGAAAACAAAGTTGAAAAAATAGAAGAAAAAATGATATAAAATTTTAATATGGAGGTAATTTAAATATATGGAAAATGAGAAAGTTAAATATTTGGTAAATATAATAAATAATATGAGTTCAAAAGATAAATTAAGATTAGGAATATGTTTATCTACAAGTAATTGGTCTAATATCTTGTACAATAAAACAGAAATGTATGATAAATTTGATACTATGCTAAAAGAAGTTGATGAAGAATATAGAACTACTATCATAAACTTTGTAAAATATAAACTTGTGATGTTTGTAATGGCTAAAATATAGGATTGTTTTCACAATTTTGCTTTGCTATAAGAAAATTTTCTTTAGATAAGCCATCTAGTGGTATTCTTATATGAGCATTTCCTGTTAGTCCACTCCAATTTTTAAAGATATTTTTATCATATAATTCTTCAACAATTTGAATGAAAAGTTCAGCAGCAACTACATCTTTAATTGTATCTCTTATTATAAAATCTGTTGATGTTATTTTATTTTCTTCATAATCCCATTCTAATTTTTGTGTAATCTTCATATCAATACCTCCAATCACTCTTATAAAGCTCATATACCTTATATCATACTATATTTTTCAATATATTACAAATTATAAAAAATTTGACATAATTCTAAATTAGTGCTATAATAAAGTTAGTTTAAGTCGATAAGGTGACTTAAAGGGGGTAGGTTCTACCATACTTTATTCGAATTAGTGAATACGAAACGAAATGAAGTATGGGCGCCCATACTTCCTATAACAACAATTATCAATATACTATGACCGTTCTTAAAGTAACATGTAGAAATAAGAGCATAAGTCCTGAGGCAGAAAGCCCAAGTATGACTGAATAGTTGAGATAGTTATAGAATAAAGTATGTGGCAAATAATACACACTAAATTATAAATTATGACCGTACTTAAAGTAACACGTTGAAATAAGTGCATAAGTCAAAATGCAGTAGACTGATTAATTTATAATATTAGGTAAAGTGTAGCTCCTGTAAATGAACTAAAAAAAGCTAAATCAAAAAATAAGATAACCAAAAAATAAAAATAAAAAGATTTAGCAAAAATAAGTAGCCTATATAATCAATATATAGGTTACTTTCTTTTTAAAATAAATTATTTTCAAAAAGTATTTTTGTCTAATTCAGTTGCAATTTAATAAAAATATGATATGATTCTATTAACTTGATTGATATTTGTATCGGTCGTTATGAGAATCGAAGAAAGTTGTAGATATCTACGTTGTTCGCACCAAAAATTAAGTAGTATTCTGAAAAGAATATTACTTTTTTTGTTTATCATAAAAAAATGGATTCGAAAAGGAGGATCAGAAAAGCGTCCGGTGGACGGTTTTCCCGACGCGGCTTGACGAATCCATCCCTGCCCACCAAGAATTAAGTAGTATTCTGAAAAGAATATTACTTTTTTGTTTCTCATAAAAAAAATGGATTCGAAAAGGAGGATTAGAAAAACGTCCTGTGGACGCTTTTCCCGACGCAGCTTGACGAATCCATCTCTGCCCACCAAAAAAACAGCATCTTGGAATATAGATACTGTTTTTATTTCTTCTTATTTCATGATTTCTTTTATAAATTCTTTTATTTCTCCTTCTTCTGCATTTTCAAAGAAATATTTTTTAAATTGTTCTCTATTTATTGTTTGTAGTAAAAATTCTCTATCAATCTCTTTTAAAATTGTAAGCATATCTTTATGCGTAATTTTCTTTACTTCATCTAATATCTTTTTATTAGCCTGCTCTGGTACAACTCTTTCTTTGGGATATCCACCACCAGCTGGTGCCTCAAATAATTTTTCAAATATATATCTTAATGTCAATTCTGAACCCCAACCGAAGCCTTTAGCATACCCTAATGCAACCGCATTTCCAGCATTTATTTGGCTAAATAAATATGCATCTGTTGGATCCTCTATGTGACCACATAAAACATTTGGAAAGCTATTTAAAGCAAGACAAGCTCCTTCTCCTGTGCCACAACCAGTTACAACAAAATCTGCAGCCTTAGAATTTATTAATATTGCTGCTAATAACCCAGCTTGTACATATGTTAAATTATTTTCTTCTGTGCTTTCCATTCCATAATTATATACTGTATCACCATGTATGTTTGCAACATTCTTTAATTCTTTATAAATTATTGTATTTTTGCTTGCCTGACTATTTTCATTTATTAATGCAATTTTCATATTAGTTAATCTTCCTTTCTTTTCTTAAATTGCTCGTATACAATTTTCTTGATTATATCCATTTTTTTATCACAATAATTTAAAAAGAAAGCATATGTAAATTATATGCCTTCTTTATGCCTTTGTGTTTTGCAATTTTTTTATCATTAGTTATAATATTTATTTAAATAAAATATTATCTTCTGTCTTCATCAGCACTTGGTAATGCTGGTATATCTAATACAACTTTTATCTTCATTATATATTTAATTGTTCTTACAAATTTGCTTTGTTTAAATCTTTGCCATAATGAAGGTTTTACTTCCACTCTTGTTGACTCATAATATTGTGTATCTTGTTCAACTGGCTGTGCCTGTTGTAAAATTTGTGCCTTGGGTTGTTCAACTGTTTCTATTTTTTCTTCTACAACTTCTTCAACATCTTCTTGTGGTGCTGGTATTAATTTTAATGCATCTGCAACTTCTATGCCTATGTAGCTAAGAGCTTTTGACTTATCTTCAATTCTTTCCATGTCTATTTCGATATGTAAGTTTGATTCTAGGTTTGCAATTCTCGCATTTATTAATTTTAATGCATCTTGATAATTTTGTGATTTGTCTGATTTTGATCTTCCAATTACACCTAATGTATCTAGTATATCTTCTGTGAAATCATCTGACATTTCTTTTATAGATTCTTTCCAGCCATCTTCTTTATTTACAACCATGTTTAAAACATCCTTTAGTTCACCTGATAAAGCGATGTTCTTCTCTCTTTGTCTTATTAACTCTTCTATTTGCTTTGTATTTTCTTCAAATTCATTTGTAGCAAATTCTACAAGTCCATAAGCAGCTTTATACACACTCTTTGGGAAGTTTTTCTTTTTTGGATATTCAATTAAATATGTTTTTATAGATTCTACTAGATCTTTAAAGAAAGCGTCATCTTCTAATTGAACGATTTGCTTTTTGCTATTTGGATCTATCAATCTTTGAACTTTCGCTATGTTTGATAATATTTTTTCCTCGGTTATTACCATTCTTACATTTACTATGCCAGATCTAGACATTGTAAAATTCCTCCTCTTCATATGTATCACTATAATATAAAATAATTATATATTATTCAACAAAAAATTACAATAGTTACTGGTCGTTTTTGTATTACACTTTTCTAACACTTTTATTACAAAAATATTACAGCAACTATTTTTGTTAATTACTGCAATATTTCTACCTTTTTTATTACGATTTTAGTATATATGGCCTATTTTATAGCCTTATCTTTATTTATTTCTGCGAATCTTTTTATTTTCATTGTTGTTGTTTTTTCAAATTCATCTTTCTTTATTTCAATTTTCTTTACGGCCTTATAAGATGTAAGCTTTTTATTGTTTTCTTTTACCTTATCCCAAATTATTTTATAAATATCATCATCTGATAAATTCTTTCCGTGTAGCTCTTCTATTTTAGTATAGTTTGGTATAATTTTAGCTGTTATTATTAATTCTTTATCATGAGCATCTTCTGATTCTTTCTTTCCATATACCATACATTCAGATATTTCTGGAATTTTGCCAAGCATTAGTTCTATTTCTTCTGGATAAATATTTTTTCCATTTTGTGTTACTATTACATTCTTGCTTCTACCAGTAATGTAAATAAATCCATCTGAGTCTATTCTTCCAATATCCCCAGAGCAGAAATATCCATCTTCCATAACTTCATTTGTTGCTTCTTCATCTTCATAATATCCAAGCATTACAGTAGGTCCTTTGATAAGAATTTCTCCCTCTCCAGCATCATTTACATTTTTTAGTTTAATGTCTGTATCCTTTACGGCCATACCAGTTGAAGCATATCTAGATGGTTCATATTCCGGGGTTAGTGCTGCAATAGGAGCTGTTTCTGTAAGTCCATATCCTTGTAAAAATTTTATTCCTATATCTTCTACCCATTTTCCAACTTTTGCATCGATTGGAGCAGCTGCAGAAACTATTATCCTAAGATTTCCACCTAAGTTATCTAATATTTCTTTGAAAACTTTTCTTTTTATATCTATATTTACATTTTTCAAAAGATTTGTAATATGTATCATAGAATTTACCATTCCATCTTTTTTGCTTTTCTTAATTGTTTCATTTATTTTCTTATATAGACTTTCTATTAGTAATGGAACAGCGAGCATTGCTGTTGGTTTCGATTCTTGCAAGTTTGGCACAATATATCTTAGTCCTTCACATACAGCAACAGAACATCCACATGCAAATGGAAGTAAGAAGCCTATTGTTGATTCATATGTATGATGTAATGGAAGTACTGAGAATAGTCTATCTGAAGTATATAATCTTACATATTCTGAAACTGCATTTATATTAGCTGCCAAATTTCTATTGCAAATCATTACTCCCTTAGATTTAGAAGTTGTTCCTGAAGTGAATATTAACATTTTAAATTCTTCTGGATCAATTTCTATATCCAAATATGATGTATCTCCACTATCAAATATTTCCTTTCCTTCTTGTATTAGATAATTGAATCCCATGTGTTTATCCATTATATGTTCATCAGAATCCATTTTAATAAAATATTTTACAGTTGGAACATTATTCTCTATCTTTTTTATTGCATCCTCTTTTTTAGCCGAATAAATTACAGCAGTTGCATTTGCTCTATTAATTACATTCTCAAGTTCATTTTCTGGAAGTTCCTTATCAACAGGAACAACTATTCCAGCACCACAAAGTAACGTCATATAAGATACATACCAATCATATGTTGTTTCACTAACAATTACTACTCTTGAATTCTTTGGTAGCATTTTTATAAGTTTAGAGCCCAAGTCTACTACGTCCTCACCAAACTTTTTATATGTGTATTCTTTGTATGGTTCTTTATGATTTGGTTTTTGCAATATTAATGTTTCATCTGCGTAATTTTTCATAGAATGTATAAATATTTCTTTTACAGTCTTATAATCTGTTGCTGGATATGGTTGATGCTTTTTGTTTTTCTTCTCTTGAGCTTCCATAACTTTCGAATAATCTACTTTTACATCTTCAACATTTGGTATATCATTCATTTCAATCTTTTTAAATTTAAAATCTGGTATTTTAAAATCTTTTAATATTCTCATTTTCTTCGTCAGCAGTCTTAAAACCACTGCACTCCTTTCCCCATTCTAATACTAATTATCTCTTTAATTTTCGTATAAATGTTTTTTCTATTTCTGAATATAATTCTTGTACATTTATTTCTTTATCTGTTCTCATTTTGTAAATCAAACTCGAACAAGTAAACCCGAATATACCAGAGGCTATAACATTTTTATCACCATCAATTATTTCTTTTTTGTTTATTCCATTTTCAACAATTTTTTCTATCATTTGTATATATTCGAATACATATTTTTTGCATAAAATACTTCTTGGTCCATTACCCCATATTTCACTCAAAACTATGGTCATGAAATCTTCATATTTTACTAGTACCTTTATTTCTATTAACACAACAGCTTTGATTTTATCTATTGAGTTTTCCAATTTTTCAGTTTTAATTTCAACACTGTTTTTTAATAGTTTCACTCCCTCTTCAATTAAAAATTGAAAGATTTCTTCTTTGCTTGAAAAGTGATAATACAGTGTTCCTTTTGCCACTCCAACATTTGCAGTTATTTCTTCTATGCTAGTTGCATCATATCCTTTTTCTGCAAATAGTTTCATCGATGTTTCGAATATTTTTCTTTTTGTTTTATTCATTTATTTCACCTTTAAAAAATTCAATATATTCAAAATTATACTATATTTTTAGTATTACTTGCAATATTTTCGAACATATAGTCAGTTTATTTTTTTAATCTCTTCTTACCATCTAGAACGTCTAAATTATCTAACGCCTTGCCAGTTCCTAGTGCTACACACGAAACAGAGTCTTGTGCTACCATTACATTTATTCCTGTTCTCTCTTGCAATAATTTATCTAGTCCATCTATAAGGCATCCTCCGCCAGTCATGTATATTCCTCTATCACTTATATCTGCAGATAATTCTGGTGGTGTTTTTTCTAATATTGAATGAACAGCTTCCACAATTTGCTCTGCACACTCGGTTAGCGCCTCAAGCATTTCACTTGAATATACTGTAACTGTCTTTGGTAAGCCAGTTATTAAATCTCTTCCCCTAATTTCCATTTCTGCATCCTGTATTTTAGGATATACACATCCTATATTTATTTTTAAATCTTCTGCCGTTCTTTCACCTATCATGATATTATGCTTCTTTTTTACATATTTGACTATCGACTCATCGAATTTATCTCCAGCAACTCTGATTGATGTGCTTATAACCGTTCCACCTAAAGAGATAATTGCAATATCAGTTGTTCCTCCACCAATATCTACTACCATATTACCGCACGGCTTTGATATATCTAAGCCTGCTCCTATTGCTGCTGCAAGTGGTTCTTCAATTAGATATACTTTTCTTGCTCCGGCTTGTGATGCTGCATCAATAACTGCTCTTTTCTCAACTTCTGTAACTCTTGATGGTACACAAATCATTATTCTTGGTGCAAAAATATACTTTCCACATATTTTATTTATAAAATACTTTAACATTTTTTCTGTAACTGTGTAATCTGATATAACTCCATCTCTTAATGGTCTTGTTGCAATTATGTTTCCTGGTGTTCTTCCTAACATTCTTCTTGCTTCTTTTCCAACAGCAAGTACATCACCTGTATCTTTGTCTACAGCAACCACTGATGGTTCTCTTAAAACTATACCTTTTCCTTTAACGTATGCAATAACTGTGGCTGTTCCTAAATCTATGCCTATATCTTGTCCAAATTCTAACATCAGTATCTTCCTTTCAATTCTGATTATTGCTAAACTGTTACAATTATATTACACATTTTAGTAAATTTCAAACCTTTTACTGCATTTTATATAAATACTTATAAAAAATAAAATAAAAGTCAGATTAACTTTATTTCCAGTTTTTTCTGCTTTTATTTTTCCGTTTATTATTGTTATAAAATTACATATTTTAATAATATTATTGCTGATAAAAATATTGATATATTTTTTATTTCTTCATTTTCTGCATCTGATAAATTAATTAGTTGAGCATTAGATTTTTCTTGTATATATTCGTCTACTACGCTCATATTGAATGATTTTATATTTTCTGCCTCAAAGTTTATGGTAAAGTTTTTTGTTTCTTTTGCTTTCAATTCGTCTATATCAATATATTTTGTCAAAATCACATTACCTTTCTTAGACAAGAAATTAATCTTAACATATTTCGAATGTATATCTGAATCACTATTATTGGTTAGTTTTCCTTTTACATATCCATTAACAAATGTTGATTTTGCTTCTTCAACTTCAATCTGTATTTCATCGCTCGAATAAACATTCTGTTCCATTGTCTCGTATGTACCTTTTATAAAGCCAATTGATGCAACTGTTACAAAAATATAAAATGCCACAAACATTAAAAGATATTTTCCAAATGTTTTTAATCTACTCATAATTTATTACTCCAACTATAACCTTAAATATCTTTGTCTATTGTTTTATAATTTTCTAAATACTCCAGCAACTTTTCCTAATATCTCACAATTTGGTACTATTATAGGATCCATTGTGGAATTTTCTGGTTGTAGTCTTATATGGTCTTTTTCCTTGTAGAACGTTTTTACAGTTGCCTCGTCTTCTATTAGAGCAACAACGATCTCACCATTCTCAGCTGTATTTTGTTTTTTTACAAGAATATAATCACCATTCATAATTCCTGCTTCTATCATGCTTTCTCCTCTAACAGTAAGCATAAAACAGTCACTATTACCAATAAAGTCTAGTGGTATTGGGAATGTATCTGTTATATTTTCTACAGCTAAAATTGGAGCTCCTGCAGTTATTCTTCCAACAACAGGTACTTCTACCATTTCTTTACCAGAATATACACTTTTATCTTCTGATTGTGCTGGTTTGTAAGGTTTACCGCCTCTTATAAGCTGTAATGTTCTACCTTTTTTATCTTTCCTTGATATATATCCTCCATCTTCTAGTCTTCCTAAATACGAATGTACCGTAGCTGTTGATTTTAGACCTACAGCCTTTCCTATTTCTCTTACTGATGGTGGATATCCATTTTCATTTAATTCAGTTTCTATGAATTTTAGAATGTCTTTTTCCCTTTTATTTAACTCTAAAGGATCTCTTTTTCTAGCCATACTAATCACTCCTAAAATAATTTCTGCAACTATATTATCATAAAAAAAGGCGTTTGTCAAACAGAAGTTTGTAATTTTTTCAAACTAATCTTCCCATTCTAGCAAATAATCAAATACTTTTACTGTGTCACCTTCTTGTACTCCTGCATCTTTCAGCTTTTGATTTACTCCTAATTCAGATAAACGTTTTTGGAAGTAATATAAAGATTCATTATCTTCCATATTTACTTTTCTCATTAATTCTCTTATTGCAGGACCATCTACAACAAACATATCATCTTTTTTTGTGATTGTATATGGTTCTTCCTCTTCTAATCTATATACTTTCCTTGGAGTAGTTTCCTCTACTATTTGCTCTTTTGGTAATGTCTTTAATACTTTTGCAACTTCATGCATTAATTCTTTTACCCCTTCACCAGTTGCAGCAGATATCTTAAATATTTCCAAACCTTTTTCCTTAGCAAGTTTCTCCAATCTTTCATATAAAGTCGAATCTTGCATTGCATCAATTTTATTTGCAACTATTATTTGTTTTCTCTGAGCAAGCTTTTTACTGTATTTTTCAAGTTCTTTGTTTATTACATAATAATCCTCAACTGGGTCACGTCCTTCTGCTGCAGAAACATCTATTACATGTAATAAAAGCCTTGTTCTTTCTATATGTCTCAAAAATTGAATTCCAAGACCAGTTCCTTCACTTGCACCTTCAATTAAGCCCGGAATATCTGCTATTACAAAGCTTTCTCCATATTCAGGCTTAACAACTCCTAAGTTAGGTTCTAGTGTTGTAAAGTGATAGTCTGCAATCTTTGGAGTTGCTGCTGTTACAACAGACAGTATCGTTGATTTTCCAACACTTGGATATCCTATTAATCCGACATCAGCAAGTAATTTTAGCTCAAGTATAACTTCTTTTTCTTCTCCTTCTTCTCCACCTTGCGAAAATCTTGGAGCTTGTCTAGTAGAAGTTGCAAAATGAGTATTGCCTTTTCCCCCTCTGCCACCACGTAAAACAAGAGTTTTCTGTCCTTTTTCAGACATATCAGCTAAAATTTCTTCTGTCTTAGCATCTTTTACAACAGTTCCAATTGGTACTTTAATATATAAATCTTCTCCACTCTTTCCAGATTTACGTGCACCTTCTCCGTTTTCACCATTTTGAGCCTTAAACTTTTTCTTGTATCTAAAATCTATAAGTGTGTTGCTATCTTGATCAACCTCAAAATAAACATCTCCACCTTTTCCTCCATCTCCTCCGTCAGGGCCACCTGCTGCAATGTACTTTTCTCTTCTAAAAGACACTGCACCATTTCCTCCCTTTCCAGAGCTTACATAAATTTTTGCATAATCTGTAAACATTATTTTATTCCTCTCATTCTTTTCGCCCAAAAAGGGACGTCCCTAGTGGGCGAAATAATCTAATTTCATTGCTTTCTTTACTTTTTTCATCGTCTCTTGTGCGACTTTTTGAGCCTTTGCTGTTCCTTCCATCAGTATTTTATCTACTATTTCTGGATGGTCTTCATAATATTTTCTCTTTTCTCTAATTGGTCTTAAAGTTTCTATTATGTTATGAGCTAGTTGTTTTTTGCAAGCTACACAGCCACGGCTTCCTGCTCTACATTCTGTGCATACGTTTTCATATTCTTCTTTTGTTGAGAATAAATTGTGATAGTATGCAACCATACATACATCTGGGTTTCCTAAATCGTCTTTTTTTATTCTCTTTGGATCTGTTACAGCGCTCATAACTTTTCTTGTTATTTCTTCTTCGCTATCAGATAAATATATTGCATTTCCTAGAGATTTTCCCATTTTCTCGTTTCCATCTAAGCCTTTTATTCTTTTTGCTGATGATAAAACTGCTTCTGGTTCTATTAAAACATCTCCATAGATAGAATTAAATTTTCTAACAATTTCTCTGCACTGTTCAATTAATGGTAACTGATCTTCCCCAACTGGGACTAATTCGCCTTCGAAACATGTTATATCAGCTGCTTGGCTTACTGGATATCCTAAAAATCCATATGTAACACTTTCTCCGAATACATCTCTTTTTTGAGCTATTTCTGTTTTAACAGTTGGATTTCTTTCTAGCCTTGCAATAGTTACTAAATTAGAGTAAAACACTGTAAGTTCAGCAACTTCTGGTATCATAGATTGAATATATATTGTTGTCTTTTCAGGGTCTATTCCAACAGATAAATAATCCATTGCAACTTCTCTTACATTTTTTCTTACTTTATCTGGATTGTTAAAATTATCTGTTAATGCTTGCACATCGGCAATTAAAATATATGGATCATATAAACCTGAATCTTGCATTTCTACCCTCTTCTTTAAAGAGCCAAAATAATGACCTATATGAAGTTTTCCTGTTGGTCTATCTCCTGTTAAAATTCTCTTTACTTTTTCCATACTTAATCAAATTCCTCCCTCTAAGTGTTAGATTAAACTCTATAAAGCATTGTCAAAAACTTTATCCAACGCTTCAAAAGCCATTATATATTTGCTTTTAATATTCCCATAAACTTCTCTTGATTGTTGTTCATCATAAATATGAGCTAACGAATTTCTAGCCAACATTATTTCAATCCATAATTCACCATCACTTATAATTCCATGCTTAAATCCCAGTTGAATATTTTCTCTGGGACTTCCAGTCTTCTCTGAAATTCCCATATATTCTAAATAGTCTTTAATAGTTTTCCATGCAAGCTCAAAAGTAAACTCAAATCTGTGTAAAATTCCATCTATTGCAAGTTCTGTAGGCTCTTCTTGTAAAGCCTCTCTTAACCTATTTAAAGCATTTTTATAATCTTTTTTTCTTTCTTCAAATCTACTCATCAAATACCACACCATCTCTTTCTATAGAATTCAAAAATTCCTTTTTTTGCACATCTATAACAAATACTAAATCAATTTGATATGGTATCTCTATCATATCAAAATCATTCATTATATTAAACTTTGTTTTGGCATCAACATCATCCATTATTGCCAAGTCTATATCAGATTCCTTTTTATAATTCCCTCTTGCTCTTGAGCCAAAAATTTTAAAAGTGTATTTATTGTATTTTTCTATAATCGATTTTATTTTATTAAACGATTGTTTAGTTAGTCCGATACTTCATATATAATTTCATTCCTTCTTAATGACCTCAATCTAGTTGAATTCTATTTTCAACTTTTTCACTTTATATATTATATAAGATTTGCCTTAATTTTACAATACTTCTGCGAAATCCTATTATTTTTTCTAGAATATAATTTTATATATTCAAAAAATCCTAACATCGGATTTCTCCAACATTAGGATTTCACATTATTTGCTTTCTGCTGTTGCTTTTTTTGTAGTAGCTTTTTTAGTTGTTGTTTTCTTTTCAACTTTTTTCTCTACTTTTTCAGCCTTTGGAGCTTCTATTTTAGCTGCCATAGCTTTTAATTCTTCAGCAGTATATACACTAACTTGTTTCTTATCTCTTCCAAGTCTTTCGAACTTAACTGTTCCTGTTACTTTTGCATATAAAGTATCATCGCTTCCTATGCCAACATTTTTTCCTGGATGGAATTTTGTTCCTCTTTGTCTTACTAGAATGTTTCCAGCTGGAACAACTTGACCATCAGCTCTTTTTAGTCCAAGACGTTTTGACTCACTGTCTCTTCCGTTCTTAACACTACCTTGACCTTTCTTATGAGCCATTATGTTTCACTCCCTTCATGTTTTTATATTCTCTATATAATTATTATTTTGTTTCTGCTTTCTTCTCTGCAGCAACTTTTATAGATGTTATTTCAACCTTTGTGAATGGTTGTCTATGTCCTTGAGTTCTTCTTTCATTTTTCTTAGCTTTGTATCTGTAGATAACTATTTTTTTACCTTTTCCATTAGCTAATACTTTTCCCTCAACTTTTACACCTTTAACATAAGGAGCTCCAACTTCTACTTTTTTGTCATCAGATACTAAAACAACTTTATCAAAAGAAACTTTCTTTCCTTCTTCAGCATCTAATTTTTCGAAGAATACAACATCACCTTCTGCTACTTTGTATTGCTTTCCACAACTTTCAATTATTGCGTACATTAATTGTACACCTCCCTTTATATGTATACTCGCTAAGCATAAAATACTAGGCATCTAGCTTATTTTTTATAATCTAGCATTTAGTGGCCCGACTCAGGCGGCTTACAGGCTATAATTTTATCACATAAATTTATTATTGTCAATGTTTATAGTTTTTTTCTTGTCATTTCTAATAAATCTAACTTTGTAAAGCCCATTATCTGTGTTTTACTTCTATCTTTTTTCAACTCTTTTTCTAGTAAATTCATTATATTTTTTCTGTCCTTCTCTTCTTCCATATCGATGTAATCTATTACGATTATTCCACTTATGTTTCTAAGCCTTAGTTGTTTTGCTATTTCCACTGTTGCTTCTTGATTAACCTTATATATTGTATTTTCCTTGCTTGAATTTTTCTTGCCTGTGAATTTTCCAGAATTTATGTCTATGGCTGTTAGTGCTTCTGTTTTATCTATTGTTATAAATCCTCCACATTTTAGCCATATTTTTCTCTCTTTCATTTCTTCTACTTGCCCAGCTATATCATGCATTTGGGTTAAATCCTCATTTTCATTTAAAACAACTTCAACATTTTCTTTTCCAATTTTCTTTAAGTATTCTAATACTGTTTCATAGGTACTTTTTAAGTTAACAATTACTCTATCTACATCAGTTTCTAATACACTTACTAAAAACTTTGATATTACATCATAATTTTGGAAAATTAGTTGTGTTCTTTTATCTTTCAAATTTTCATCATATGTTGCCTTTATCTTTTTCCATATCTCTATTAAATCAGCAACATCTTTTTCTATTTCAGCTTTTTCCTTGCCTTCGGCTGATGTTCTTAAAATTAATCCGTATTTACTGTTTTCATTTAATTCACTTAATATTTCAGAAGCTAGCTTTTTTAGTCTTGCTCTTTCTTCTTTGTTTTCAATCTTTTGAGAAACTGTTATAAAATCTACATTTATCATTAATACAGATAATCTTCCGGTTATGCTAATATGTGTTGATACTCTTGCTCCTTTTAGGTTTTCCTCACTCTTTTTTACTTGTACCAATACTGGCATATTTACTTTTAAATAGTCTTTTATTTTATATTTTTCAAGATTTTCGTCTTTATTACCTGTCACATTACTTACCTTTGGTATTACATCTTTTATATGTATAAAAGCATTTTTATCTTCTCCAATGTCAACAAAAGCTGACTGCATTCCTGGTAAAAGGTCTCTCACAATTCCACAATAAATATTTCCTTCATTAGCTTTAATAGATTCGTCATCATCATATTTCTCAATTAACTTACCATTTTCAACTAATGCTATTAAATTACTACCATCTTCATTTTTATTAATTATTATATCTTTCATTTTGTTATATTCCTTTAATTCAATCTATTCATTGCATTATCTATTCCGATTTTCAGAATTTCTTCAACTGCAACTTCTGCTTTCTCCACACCAATTTCTAGTTTCTTATATTCCTCGTCATCAACTCTTCCTATGACATAATCGACTAAATCAGCTATTTTCTCTTGTTTTCCTGTTCCAACCCTAACACGTGGAAAATCGGTAGTATTTAACTCTTTTACCATAGATTTCATTCCATTGTGTGTTCCTGCTCCACCTTTTTTTCTTATTTTCATAGTTCCAGTTTCTATATCTATATCGTCAAATATTGTTATTATATCTTTTGCTTCTATCTTGTAAAATTTAGCAAACTTTTCCACACATTCTCCACTTGCGTTCATAAATGTTTGTGGCTTTAACAATATTACTTTTTTACCTTCAATTACGCCTGATCCAAATAGTCCATTAAATTTTTCTTTTTTTACTTCTATTTCGTATTTTGCAGATAATTTATTTATTACATCAAATCCCATGTTGTGTCTTGTTTTAGAATACTCTGGCTCTGGATTTCCAAGCCCCACTATCAAATACATAGTTTTCCCTCTTCTTAAAAAAATTTCACTTGATAGTATAGCATAAATTTTGACACATTGCAAAAAATATTATATAATTCCAATAGATTATTTTTATGGAGTAAATTATGGAAAATTCAAATTTTAAATCTGGCTTTGTTTCTATGTTAGGCAGAACAAATGTTGGAAAATCTAGTATTATAAATGCCTTAGTCGGCGAAAAGGTTGCAGCGGTTGCAAACAAAACTCAGACTACAAGAACTGCAATTAGGGCAATTGTAAATCGTCCTAATTCACAAATTATTTTTGTAGACACACCTGGAATACATAAACCAAAATCTAAGCTGGGAAACGTAATGGTGGAAACTGCTTTTGGAGCCTCGTTGGATGTTGATATAATTGTTTTTGTTATTGATGCAACTTCTGAGGAAATTGGCAGAGGTGACCGAATTATATTAGACAAGATAATAGAATCTAAGAAAAAATGTATTCTTGTTATTAACAAAATTGATTTAGTTGATAAAGCTCAAATTGCGAAATTAATCGGGCTATATTCTAACGAATATAATTTTCAAGCTGTTATTCCTATTTCTGTTACTAAAAATAAAAACTTAGATGTTTTGTTAGATGAAATTGAAACACACCTAAAACCAGGTCCTGCATATTATGATACTGAGGAATATACTGACCAAACTTTGAGACAACTTGCAGAAGAGACCATAAGAGAAAAAGCTTTGAAACTTTTGAATGATGAAGTTCCACATGGAATTTACGTTGAAACAGATAAAATGAAATTTAGGAAAACTAAGACTGGCGAAGGAATTTATGACGTTTCTGCAACTATATATTGTTTAAGAAATTCACATAAAGGAATCATCATCGGAAAAAACGGACAAATGCTTAAAAAGATTGGAACATATGCAAGAGAAGACTTAGAGAAAATGCTAGATACTAAAATAAACTTGCAGTTGTGGGTTAAAGTTAGAGAAGATTGGCTAAATGACACTGCACTTGTTAAGAAATTTAAATTACAATAATTTTTAGTATAAAAAACTAAAATTAGCAAAAGATAAAATTAGCTAGTATATTTGTTATACATTAGGAGGAGTCATATGATAAAAAAATTAGCATGGAATACTTTTAAAAACACTGGTAATATCAATACTTTTTTGGAGTTAATGGAAGTAGAAAATGTTGAAAGAGATTTACAAAAAAACGCACTTAATAATCAAATAAATTACGAGAAGGATATTTATGGGAATAATAAAGACAAAGGGAATAATTCTTTTAGAAAGTAACATGGGAGATTTTGATAAAATGGTATCAATTTTAACTCCTGATATTGGTAAAATTGGTTGTGCTGCAAAGGGGGCTAGAAAACCTAAGAGTCCTCTTATGGCTGGCACCCAATTTTTAAGTTTTAGTGACTTAGTTGTATATAGTGGTGTAAATTCTTATAATCTTAACTCATGCGAGCCTATCGAAGTTTTTTACAATATTCGTAAAGACTTAGACAAACTAATATATGCTTCTTTTATTTCAAGGCTTGTATATGATGTTACTGACGAAAACCAATACACGTATAAGATACTTCAATTGTTATTAAATACATTATATATAATTTCTGAAACAGACGTGGACAAAGATTTTATACTGTCTGTTTTCAAATTACGCCTTATGGTATTGCTTGGCTATTCCCCAAGGCTTGGAAAATGTGTAAGCTGTGGTTCTCCAGAAAATATCTGCTATTTTAGCATAGCTCACAGTGGTTTTTTATGTAACGATTGTGGAAAAGTAGATAAATCTGCAATTCAAATTACTAAAGATACTTTCGATGCTCTAAAATATATATGTACCGCACCTGCGAAAAAAATATATTCATTCAATGTATCTGATGAATCAAAAAAAGAACTGCAAATAATTAGCAGTTTGTATTTAAATAAGAATTTAGATAAAGATTATAAATTTGAGAAGCTATTTTAGCATTTTTCCCTTCATATATACATCATAATAATTTTTCAATAAGTTATATGATGGATTTATTGTTGGTACAACTTCTTTATTTTCTATCATCTTGTCAAATTCTTCAAAAGTTACATTTTTAATATTGACTACCTCTTCATCTTGCAATATTATTTTATCTTTTGAAAATATTCTTTGTACTAGCCATATATCAACTATATCTTTTACCCTTGTATAACTTCCTATATATGTTATCTCTTCATCTTGTATATCTAATCCTAACTCTTCTTTCGTTTCTCTTTTTACAGCTTCTAAGCTAGTCTCACCACTTATAACGCCTCCACCTGATTGTTCCCATAATCCAGGGAACATCTTCTTTTCATTAGAACGTTGCTGAATCCATAATTTATCGTCTTCAAGAAGCCAAACATGGACTGAAATGCTATATTCATTTTTTTCCAATTTACCTCTTTCTCTTATATTTTCTAATTTTTCTCTTCTTTTATTAAAAATATCAACATTCTCCATTTCTACCTCCATAATTTATAATAACAATTTATTCCAAATATAGTATATCATATTTTTATTTACAAAGCTATTAAAGTTTACCAAAAAAAAATAATTCGTATTACTAAATAACACGAATTATTTTTTCTTTAATCAACATCCTCTGTTACGGTTTCCTCTGCCCCTTCTATTGTTACTTTTGCATTTATTGGGCATATTTGAACATATGTATTTCCGTCATTTACTTTTATTTCGTTTCCATCTAAGTCTTTATACACAGTTTGTGCACTTCTTGAAGTTTTTTCACAAGTAATTTTTATTGCCTTGCCATTTGTAATATAGTATCCATTTAATGTTCCAATATTTGATAACGTTTGTCTGTCTTTGTTTTCTCCATCATTCAATACTGAATTTTTTGCAAATGTTATTATTATATTTTTTGTTGTTATGTTTTCTCCTGTACTCCAATCAGTTTCTTTTACGCCTTTTGAGTATCTTTGATATCTCTTTGTTGTAGCATCATATGTATATTCTACATCGTTTGAATAAGAATATGGAATAGTTATTTTTTCTGCACTCTGACCATCTGTTAGTTCAACTTCATCTGTTACATATTTTAATACACTTTCTTTTGTAGATGTTGTTTTGTAACCTTTACGTTCTGCTATTGATAAAATTTTTGCTGTGCTTGTTGCTACATTATGTGGTGCTCTCTTATCTTTTACTCTCCAGAAAGAACTCTCGCTTTCTGAAATTCCGTTTATGTTATTGACCCCCAAATTAGAAATGTCATATTGTGCTTGTGGGCTCCAACCGTAATGAACATATATTGCATCATTTTCTAGGGCATAATCTAAGAAATAATGTCTTGAACTTCTTACAGGTCCAATTTTTTCTAGGTTTTGTCCTTTAAATAATGCCATTAGTCTACTTTCTCCACCTTCAACAATAATTTCATAAACCATATATGCATTATTTAGTCCGCCCTGTGGTAATGCTGCTTTATGATTATCTATCATAACTGCTATTGGCCTCTCATCACCCTTAAAAGTTTGAACTGTTTTTATTTCAACTTCTAATGGTGGTTCTTCAACTGTATTCTGTGGTTCTTCATCGTTACTTGCTACATTTTGAGATTTATCTCTATAAAATTTATAGGCAATTATTCCTCCGCATAATATAACGATTATTATTAAAATTACTACAAGTATTCTAGTTTTATTATTCATACTTTATACTCCTTGTTTGCTATATTTATAAAATTCGTACATTAAACTCTTTCTTTTTTATTGAATTTTAAATATTGTTAATCCATAAATTAACAGTACTATTAAAACTCCCATACATGCTCCAAAAACGATTTCCGCTTTGGTTCTAGCATTACTTCCAACTCTATTTTCAACAACTAATATTGATAAAATTAATGCAAGTGTAAATGTTACTATATCTTTGCTGTTTAGCCAAATTGCTGTTAGTGCTGCAAATGCTATTGCAGATTGACCACTTGGAACAAAACCCTCTTTTACAAGTTCTCCCCTCTCAGTTTTCTTTGAGCAACCTGCTTTCATAGAGATTACTGCTATTACAACCAACATAATCGCAACAAAAGCAAGATGCATTGGTGACTTTACCATATTATTAAATATGCTATCACTAATAGCCTTTAAATTTTCTTCTTTAAAAAATATAAAATATCCAACCACTAAAGCATTGCATGCTGCCAACACAACCGCTCCGGCTGCAACATCTTTTGAAATTTTTGCCTTTGGATGATAAACATCTACAAACAAATCAACCACAGTTTCTATCGCAGTGTTTATCAATTCTGCAAATATAACCAAAAAAACTGCAAATAGCAAACATAAAAATTCTGCCGTATTTAGTCCATAAAATAAAGATAACACCATTACTATAACGGCTAGCACAAGCTGAATTCTAATATTTCGTTGAGTTGTCGCCGAGTAAATTATTCCGTTTGTTGCATTTCCCCAGGCTTCAAAAAAGTTGTCGTTTTTCATTTTATGATCGTCTTTTTTCATACTACTTCCCTACTATCTTGTTATATTTAATTTATTTAAAACATACTCTTCTTTTGGTCTCATTATAGCTTTATCTTCTTCTTTTATATGATCATATCCCATTACATGATAAAATCCATGTACTACCATATAGGCAAGCTCTCTTTCTACACTATGACCATACTCATCTGCCTGCTCTATAACTCTTGGAATAGAAACTATTATATCCCCTAAAACATCTTCAACAATTTCTTTTTTTGTTTGGCTTTCTTCTACTAATTTATCAAGTTCCTCTTTTTGAAACATTGGAAAAGATAGCACATCTGTCTCTTTATCAATTTCTCTATAATGCTTATTTGTTGCTCTTATTGTTTCTGGATTTGTTAATATAACATTTAAATATAGATTTGTATTCATAAGCTTTTCTGTTTCAAAACAAGTTTGAACAACCTTTTGAATTATTTTTTTGTATTCATCATTTTCTTCTATTTCAAAGAAATCTATTTGCACAATTTCCAAAATATTACCTCTTTTACTTTATATTACTACTTTATCTAAAACTTTTTCTGTTTCAACTTCTACTTTTTTGTAGCATCCTTCCGATGTACAGCTGTTTTTCAATTCTTTCATTGCACCTAGTGCAACTAGTTTTCTCTTGTAAAATTTAATTATTCTAAAATATCTATTATAATTTTTGTACACTTCTTTTAGTTCTCTTTTTAAGAATAATGTTTCTTTATTCTTTGAATATTCCATGTAACTCTTTTCTTTTAGTTCATTAACTTTCTTATATTCAGTATAAAACTTTTTGTATTCTTCCCTATCAGAAGGTTTGTCCCAATAAATTTTTGTAGATAAAAGCCTTAAATTGTAATCATCTATAATGTTGATTAACAATCCATAAGCTTTTTCTTGCTTTCTAATAACTTTTGTGTCCATTATTAGAGTTCTTGCATCTACTAAAAGTTTTTCATAACATTGTTCTGCAATTACAAGTGGCAAACTATGTGTAAATAATTTTCTGCTTATTCCAAGTAATATCATATTTTTTTCAATTACATCATTTTGATCAAGTTTGCCAACTGTAAATCTTTCGAAGTTTTCATAGTCTGATAATATTTCTTTATAAATTTTATTATCAGGTTCTTCTTTCATTTTTATTGGTAAAATATCTGTTATATATTCTTCAACTGTTCCAAAGATTTTATTATAAATTTCATCTTTTTCTCTTGGTTGTAAATCATCAGATAATTTTATTGAATAATTTTTCAATAATTTTTTATATAAAGCTTCCATTCTACTAGCATAAAAATGCTCATATCTATCTGTAAGTTTTTCTTTATTTAATTCTTTTACTGTGTCATAATCCAACTGTATTAAGAATATTTGCTTTCTGTATTTATACTCCAAATATTCAGTATCTTTTAAGTGGATTACCATGTAATACTTAGACAATGCTTCTCTTTCGAAACCTGTTGCTGTATCATTTTTTACTTTTTTGTAAACATTATCCATCATGTGTTTATCTATTGCTTCAAGATAAAGAGAAAACATATCCTCATATTTTTTCTCTACTTCATCCTTTTTGTCTGCTTCTACATTTTCACTATTTATGTAATTTTCATAAGATTTTAAAACATTGTTCCTCTTTATAGAAATTAACATTCCATTAATTCCTATCTTTGTTGGTATTAATAGTTTTGTGATAGTATTTGTTAATTTAGTAAAAAACTTTTTATCTGAGTAAACTCTAAGACTTTTTTCTTCCATATCTCTCATCCTTTCAAAATACTATTTTTTCTTTAGTCCCAATATTTTCTAATACCTCGTAAGTAACCTCTGCCTCTACATAATCATTATTTACATTGGTATTTACATATTTTTGTAATACCTCCGGATTATCCTGCAGTTTTTCTTCTATTTTTTTGCATGCTTTTTGCACACTTAATTGCTTTGCTTCCTCAGTTCCGTAGGTAATTTGCTTTTCTACTATTTCTGAATTTGTAATTTTTACAAGTTCTATTGGCAAATAAAAATTAGAAAATATTTTTACCGAATTGCACGTTTCTATTGTATCATATTTTTCGAATTTTGGAAGGGTTTTGAACAAATTTATTGTAAAATTATTTATTTTTATTTTATATTTTTCTTCTGTGTTTCCTGTTTTCTCTTCAATCACTTGATTTAGAGCCACTTTTTCCTTTTCTGTGTACCAAACTTTCGCCTTTACTTCTCCCTCCGCATGTACATACCTAGTACCAGTATACTTGCCGTCTATCCAACCTGCAATAAGAATGTCTCCTTTAGTTACAACATCATCTTGTTTTACTGCGGGGATACCGTTTTGTGCACTTATCTTTACTATCTGTGCATCTTTTGTTGCAATAATGTTACAATAATCTTCTTCGTTTATTATTTCAGGTTTAGCTTCTGCTTCCACTATCTTTACAATAGCATTTGTGCCTTCAATACTTATTCCAATCCAAGCGATATCAGCTCTTTCCAGCCTTATCTCATTTATTATCTCTTGTGAATTGACTCTACTCTTTAAAGTTCCTACTTTTAATCCTTTTTGTTCAAGTATAGAAACAATTTCACTTTGATTAATTTTGTTATTTCCTTCTACTCTTATATTCCACACAAATTTAGAAGTAACAATTAGCAATATTGCAATTAAAACAACGAAAAATGCAAATATTTTTCTTTTTCTATACCTATTTAATATGAAAGGTAATCCTTTTTTCTCCTTAATTTGTATCTTGCATTTACATTCTCTAGCAATTCTGCACAGTCTTTTAAAATCTTTTATGCCAGTATTTATATATACAATAGTGCTCTTCTCTCTTTTTACATTCCAGAAAAATATATTTTCATTTATACATTTATTTATAAACTTTTCAACAAAATATCCTTCAATCTTTATATTAATATACCCAAGAATATATTTTATTAAAATTCTAAAAAACATATTTTTCTCCTAACTCAATCTTCTATTTTTTCGAAATCAATAGTCTCTATGTCACCTGTTACCATTATATCGTCACTCGTCATCTCACTTAATTTTAAATTAAACCCATTTATATTTATAATTCCGATATAAGTTTTTATTCTTATGTATACATCTTGATATTCTAGAATGACCTTATAATTTTCTATAAGCATCTTCTTAAATCCTGCTATAGTTAGCTTTGGCTCATTTGTACATATTTCTTTCGGCACTTCTAAAATTCTATTTAGTGTGCTCTCTTTTTTACGCTTTCGTAACATAATCTCACCTCTGTAATATATTCTATCTTTCGAAATTGTCTATATTTCTAAATTCATACCCTCTATTTTTTATCTCTTTTATTACATCATCTAATATATTGCTATTATCTTTTGAAGTTGCATGTAATAACATTACCTCTCCATTGTGAACATTATCTAAAATTTTCTTCTTTCCATACTCTTCTCTTCCCTGTTTCTTTTCATCCCAATCATCATATCCAAAAGACCACATTACAGTCGTATACCCAAGTGTATTTGTATAAGCCACAGTTCTCTCACTATACTCTCCTTTTGGTGGCCTCATGAACTTCATTTCGTATCCGAATTTTTCATAAATTGCCGAATGTAAGTCCATCATTTCTTTCTTAATAGTATCTAAACTACAATCTGGCATTGATTTATGATTAACAGTGTGATTTCCAACTATATGTCCTTCATTAATCATTCTCTTAACCAATTCAGGTTGTGTATTTACATAGTGTGCAGTTATAAAAAATGTAGCTTTTACATTATTTTGCTTCAATACCTCTAATATTTTTTCTGTATAACCAGCCTCATATCCCATGTCAAATGTTAGATATACATACTTTTTTTCTTTGTTTCCCATATAAATCCCGTTGTATTTATCTAAAATCTCCATGTTCTTCTTTCCAACATCGGGTTGCTCAGAATTGTTGTTTCTCTTTATTCCCCAGCCAATTTTATTGTTTGGCAACTTTTCAATTTGTGCTAATTCTCCACTCGTATGTACAGCAATATTATTTTCTTTATTCATTTGTCTAGCAAAACAAATTCCACCTATCATAAAAACCATAAAAATAGCAATAATTGCAATCTTCTTGCCCTTGATTACTCTCATAAGCACTCTCCTTTTTTTCGATACTATTTAATTCTATGATAAAAACTTATTAATATAACAAATTTATAGACAAAAAATAACGATACACTTGCCGAACATAAGCATTGCATCGTTTTTTAATAATTCTCTTCAATCTCTAATTTAAAATATTCCAATTGTTACCCATATACTCAAATTAGAAATTTTTATTCATTTTTCACATAATTCAAATAATTTTCATTTACCTCTTGCATTTTGCATTAGGTACAATTTTCTTTCGTTTTTACATTGTAGCAGATGAAACATGGAATACCTCTCCATTCTTTCCTACCTCATTTAAGGTTCTCTTTAATATTTTATGGTCATCATCTAAAAGTATAACATAATCATATTCATTCAATTTTTCCATCATTTTAATACTCTTTATAAATTCTCTATTTTCTGCATTATAATCTCCATTTTCTTTATTTAACAAGATATAGTTTTCTTCCCTAATAAATGGAGCATATTTCTTAAGCCATTGCTTCTTTTCCTCTACTATTATAAAGCTTCTTGCAAGAGACAAGATATATACATCTAAATTATCAATCTCATTTATTTTTTCTAAATTTTTTAGAATTACTTCCAATGGTTCTGCATTTAAAAATACTTTCTTTGTTTCAGTTGTTACAAAATTTTCTGGGAAAACTCTGTATTCCACAATTGTGCCATCCATGTCAACAAATAATGCTACTTTTTTATGGTTTCTGCAAATTTCACTTATTCTATTATAAAACTTCATATATTTTCTCCTATCTAAATTTACTATTATACTTAATATTCTACAATATTTTATTCTAAGGTGCAACTATTTTGCAACTTTCGACATTTTTATTTTATTTTTTTAATTAAAATATTGACAATATTTAAAATTTGGAATATATTAGTAATCAATTTGGAAAAAATTGGGTAGTTTCTGTTTTTTCAATATAATCCCCGATTTATTTTATATTTAAAGGAGATGAGTTTATGATAAAATTTGCGCTATGTGACGACAATGTTCAAGTATTGTCAAAATTGAAGGAAATGTTGGAAAAAATTTTTCTAAAGTATGACTACCGGAGCCACAATAGTGTTTACTGCATCTAACTCCGAAAATTTATTGAATTACTTAAATACCAATACCGTTGATGTTCTATTTCTGGATATAGACCTCAATTCAACATTAAATGGCATTGAAATGGCTAAGCAAATTAGAAAAACAAATAAATTTATATATATAATTTTTATTACTGCACATTTTGAATATATTGTTTCGGCTTATGAATGCAAGACGTTTGATTTTATTCATAAGCCATTTAATATTTCTACTTTAGAAAAAACTATAAATCGTCTATCAGAGGACATACGAAATAACTCAACTAAATTTTTAAATTTGAACAACAATAAACAATTAGTAAATCAAACTCTTGTAAACTTTATTGAGAAATCAGGTGCCAAAACGGTATTTAATTTAACTACCGGCATAGTAGAGACATATGGCTCCTTCAATAAAATTTCTCTGAGTCTCCCAAAAAATTTTGTTAGATGCCACAAATCTTTTATTGTTAACATTAATAACATTCGTAATATAGATTTTAAGACAGACACTATATTCTTTAAGACTCCGCCAAACTCTTTTTGTTTCATTGGCGGAAAATACAGAAAAAATTTTATGGAGGTTATAAATAACTATGGAAATTTTAAGTAAACTATGGGTAGCAATAACTACTGAAAATGAATCTATTATAAATATATTATTAATATTATTTCTTTTTATAGAAATACCACTAACAATGGAATTGTTTCTTTCTGTGTTAAAAATAAAAACAACAGTAAGGCAAAAACACATTTACCTTGCACTTACAATTCCCATCGGAGTATTTTGTGTATTCTTTATACCTAAACCATATAGTAACATAATTACAATGGCAAGTACACCTTTTATAATTATGGCAGTGTTTAAAACAACTTTCTTTAAATCTATATTTGCTGAATTTCTGCCTATAATTTGTATAACTGTTTTTGAAATTATAATAGGAAGATTTTTCCTAATATTTTTCAAATTAACTTATGAAAGTTGTGCCAGCATTCCTATATTTAGATTAATAATTAATAGTACAATTTATTTAATATTGTTCATATTTTGTTTAATTGTAAAAAGAAAACATCTACATATTACATTATTTGATAATATTAATAAGCACAATAAGATTGTGCTAATTTATAATATAATAATTGCAATAATAGTACTTTTTTCTCAAATATACCTTATTGTTTTTTATAATGATAGACTTCCAAATTTTATCATTTATATTAACATATTTGCATTAGTTACATATTTTCTAATCAGTATTTATAGTATGGTTAAAACAATGAGTTTGCAAAAGACACAAGAAGATTTAGAACAAGAAAAACAGTATAATAAAACATTGCAAATTCTTCACGATAACATTAAAGCTTTTAAACATGATTTTGCTAATATAATTTCAGGTATTGGTGGTTACATAGAAACAAATGATATGGAAGGATTAAATAAATATTATAAACAACTTTTACAAGACTGTAATCAAGTAAATAACTTAGAATCTCTGAATCCCAACAGTATCAATAGTCCAGCTGTTTATTCAGTATTAGCTAATAAATATTACAAAGCTGATAATTTAGGGATAAAAATATCTTTGGAAACATTCATCGATTTTAATAATCTATATATGGGAATTTATGAATTTACTAGAATACTTGGAATTCTTATGGATAATGCAATTGAGGCAACATCAGAATGTGACAAGAAATATATCCATGTGGAAATTCGTAATGATTTAAATCGCAATAGACAGTTATTAATTATAGAAAATACCTATAAAGATAAGAATATTAATATGGACAAAATTTATGAAAAGGGCTATTCAACTAAGCCTCATAATACAGGTTTTGGATTATGGGAAGTCGAAAATATTCTAAAGAAACATAAAAATATTACGCGTTTTACAACTAAAGATGATCAATTGTTTAAACAACAAATAGAAATTTATAAAAACTAATTTATAACCACGGTTTTGTACCGTGGTTATTCATATGCCACATTTTTCCTTATATTTTATTCAAATTACCCTTGAAAAGAGAATGGTTATATTTCTATAACCATCCTCGCACTATTATTCATTGTTGTAAGAGTTGTATTTAACTAGTCTTTCTTTATTAAGCTAGCTGGCATTTTTGGTTGATGAAAAGCTCCCCAAAATACACAAGCTGTATTTGTAGATTTTGCATATTTTTCTGCTATTTTTGCTAATAATTTTAACATAATTATTTACCCCCTTGGTAATTTATTTTTATTTATAATAAGCATCGCCGGCTTGACGCTTTATTATCTAACTTTAAGTTCTTTCAAATAATTTTCATACCCATATTCGTTTTTTGTTATTTTATACGCTACTCTAGATATACAAATAGATTCTATTATTACATTTAATAACAAAATGTTTGATAATGTATTGTCTTTAATTACTATTGAAACAATTAATGATACTGTTGCAAATATGTAAGATAAATCTTTTTTTGTTTTTCTTTCTTTTTTTGTTAGTATTGGTAAATTTACTGTATCTGCTGGTGCATATAAACTTACCATTATCATTGAAAATACAAAAGCTATTAAAATTACTATGTATTTTGTATATATTTGTGTCCATGTTATGTATTTACTTATTAAAACATTTCCATAATAAATAGAAAGTGTTCCAATTGTACATCCAATATTTGTTTTTAGGTGAAAACCACCAGCAACGATCTTGTATGGTAACATTGTAAAGTATGCAAATATTACAAGCCATCCTATTTTCAAAACTATTGCTATAATAAAGAGTAGTAGTATTTTGGGAACCTCACCTATTATTAGTTCTAGCCCATATTTAATTACTTCTGCTTCTTCATCATCTATATCAGGCATTTCTTGTCGTATTTTATTTGTTAGTGATTCGCAAATTTGATTTATCATTTTGCTCACCTCTCTTTAACTGAACTCATCATATACCATAATTCGATTATTTTTTCATATTAACAGTAAAATGTATATTTTTATTAATAAAATAGTAAATTTTAGGCAAAAAAAATAATTTCATGACGAAAAATTGTATTTTCATGAAACTATTTTCTTGTTTATTATTCAATTACTACATCTTCTAATATTTTCCAGCTTTTTTCTTTTTCTGGTACTGCCATAAAAACCATTTCTTCTTTACTTATTGGATGCTGTATTGTTAATTTATATGCCCATAGGCAAATTTGCTTTCCATGCCCTCTACCACCATATTTTTGGTCGCCATATATACTATGTTGTCTGCTAGAAAGTTGAACTCTTATTTGATGATGCCTACCCGTATGCAAATCTATTTTTAGCACTGATAAATTCAATTCTTTATCATATTTAAGTACTTCATAGTCTAATTCTGCATATTTAGAGTTCTTTGTTCCTTCTTTTACAACTTTACTCATATTTGTCTTTTCATTTTTTAATAAATAATCCTGTAAAGTTCCTTTATTCTTCTCAAATTTTCCATTTACTATTACTAGATAATTTTTTTTAAATACTTTTTCTCTTACCTGCTCACTCAGTCTTGCTGCTGCCTTTGAAGTCTTAGCAAATACCATTACACCACCAACTGGTCTATCGAGTCTGTGTACAAGCCCCAAATAAACATTTCCTGGCTTATTATATTTTTCTTTTATGTATTGTTTTACTATTGCAAGCATGTCTATATCTCCAGTTTTATCTCCTTGTGAAGGAATATTTACAGGTTTCTCTACTACAATTATATGATTATCTTCATATAGTATTTTTAGGTTAATCTCAGCATTATCAATTTTTATTAAATATATTTGATTTTCCATTTTATTTTTTCACCCATTTTGAATATATTCCACATGGTAATATAAAGTCAGAATCAGTCATTGGAAGTCCAACTTCACCATTTTCAAATATGCCATTATCTGCTCTTTTACCATATTTTTTTCTCATATTCATTTTCAATAAATTTTCTAGTACCATACTAGATGTTCCTGTTGTGTATGAATTTATTAAGAAGAATAATGGATTATCTGATAATACTTGCATGCAAATTTCTATGAGCATTGGTAGATTTTCTTCAAACTTCCAAACCTCTCCATTTGCGCCTCTTCCATAAGAAGGTGGATCCATAATTATTGCATCATACTTGTTTCCTCTACGAATTTCCCTTTGAACAAATTTTACAACATCATCCACAATATATCTTACTGGTCTTTCTTGCAATCTTGATGATACAACATTTTCTTTTGCCCACGCAACCATTCCCTTAGAACTATCTACATGGCACACAGATGCACCAGCATAAAGACAAGCAACAGTTGCTCCTCCTGTGTATGCAAATAAATTCAAAACTTTAACTTCTCTATTTGTAGTTTTTATTTCACTCTGAATTTTATCCATCATCCAATCCCAGTTAACAGCTTGTTCTGGAAAAATTCCAGTATGTTTAAATCCCATTGGCTTAATATTAAAAGTTAAATTCTTATACTTAATTTGCCAGCTATCTGGTAGCCTTTTCTTGTAATCCCAATGTCCACCACCAGTACTACTTCTATTATAACGCGCATTAGCCTGCTTCCATTTTTCTGGATATTGCTTATCATTCCAAATTATTTGTGGATCTGGTCTAACAAGATAGATATTATTCCATCTTTCAAGCTTTTCACCATTAGCCATATCCAAAATTTCATAATCTTTCCAATTATTTGCTACTTTCATTAAATTCATCCTTTTCTAATATGTTATATTTACCATTGATTTTTTATATTGCAAGTTCAATAACTAATATGTATATAGATAGTTAATAAACCTGTACTAATAACATTTGCATCGTCTCCTTTCGTCAAGGAGCAACACATCACACTCTGTTTTACTTATATCATATAAAATTATACTAACTTTTGATAGATAAATCAAGCAAACATTAGAAATTTCAAGAAAATCTCGCATTTTTATTTACAATCTTTGCAATAACTCCATAAAACTATATACCAACACACAGTCTAACATCATTAAAATAATACATATTATGCTTATTGATGTTATGAATTTGTGTTCATACATGAATTTTACTACTTTATTTTTATTATTAATTTCCACTTTACACATTTTCTCTTTGTTTATTGTTGCTTTACTTATTTTTTTAACAATTTTCTTGACTTTGTCATATTTATTTTCCCTTATTCCCTCTAATTTTAAATTCTCATGCTTGTCCTCTCCATTAAAAAATTTCACTCCTAAAACAATATCTTTAGAATATTCCATAAATCCCCCTTTTCAGGCAATCTTTTCAGGAAAAAGTTTGCCATTTTATATTCTTATTATAAAATATATTCAGCTTGTCCGAGATTTATGACAAAAAATTTCGCCCAAAAAGGGGCGTCCCTAATGGGCGAATTTTAATGTATAAGTGCATTTTTTATCTCTACTGCTAACTCTTCATTTATTCCTTTTACTTCTGCTATTTCTTCTACACTTGCATTTGATATGTTTTCTACTGTTCCGAATTTTTTTAATAGTTCTACTTTTTTTACAATGCCTATTCCTTTTATATTATCTAGTGCAGACCTGGTTACTTCTTCGTTTCTTAGTTTTTTGTGATACCCTATTGCTGTGTCGTGTACTGCGTCTTGGAACATTGTTATTGTGTTTAGAAGCGTTTGTGAAATTTCTAGCTCTTCTCTTTTGTCATTCATTAATGCACGTGTTTGGTGCTTATCGTTTTTTACCATTCCAAATACAGTAATATTTACTCTATCTTTTTCTGTTAATTCTATATTTTTTTCTTTTGCCTTTTGTTCTATTTCTTTGTTTACATTTCTTATTGCCTGTTGAATTGAATGTATTTGTGTTATGCCTCCATCTGCAAATATTACATCTGGTAGTTCTCCGAATCCGTTTAGTTTGTCTTCATTTAGAATTGGCACAGAATGTCTTAAACGTCTTGTTACTACTTCTTCCATACATGCTGGATCATCTTGCCCAACAACTTCTTTTATTCTAAATCTTCTTGCCATTTCTTTTTTTATTATACCATCTTGCATTACGCACATACCAGCAACCATGTTTGTTCCAGATAAGTTTGATATATCGTAACATTCTATTTTTCTTGGCAATTTTTCTAAGTTTAATACATGTTTTAATTCTGCTAAAATATTGTATTTGTCCTTTTCTTTGTTCTGTAAAGTGATTAAGGCATTGTTCTCTGCCATTTCTACGAATTTCAATTTCTCACCTTTTTGCGGTGTCTTTATTTCTACTTTTCTTCCTGCAGATTCTGTTAATAGCATTTCGATTGCATCCTTGTCTTCAATCTCCTCTTTTATCATTATTTTATTTGGTAGAATTGTTCTTCCCATATAATATTGTTTAATAAAGCTTGAAATTATTTCACTATCTTCCTCATCTTCTAAGCCCTTGAATATGTAGTGGTCTCTGCCAATCATCTTACTATTTCTAACATAGAACATCTCAATACAAACTTCTTCGTCTTTTCTTGCCAAACCGATTACATCTATATCATTTTCAGAAATATTTGAAACCTTTTGTCTTTGCGAAATTCTATCTATCGCAAATATTTTATCTCTTATTTCCTGAGCTTTTTCATATTCCATTTTCTTAGAAGCATCTAGCATTTCCTTTTCTAGCTCTTTCTTTAAATTATCGGTCTTGCCTTCTAAAATAGAAATAATTTCATCAATTTGCTTTCTGTAATCTTCCTTACTAATATATCCCATGCAAGGAGCCATGCACTTCTTTATGTGATAATTCAAACATGGTCTATCCTTATATTTAAAGCTTCTACACTGTCTAATCTTATATCTAGACTTGATAAACTCAATCATTTCCTTAGCACTTCCAGCATTCGCATAAGGTCCAAAATATTTAGCACCATCATTCAAAATTCTTCTTGTAATATACAAATCTGGATAATCTGCCTTCACATTAATTTTAATATATGGATATGTTTTATCATCTTTTAAAAGCACATTGAATTTAGGCATGTTCTTCTTAATTAGATTACACTCCAAAATAAGAGCCTCAGACTCATTATCGCACACTATATACTCAAAATGGTCAACTAGCGCAACCATATTTTGAATTCTTTTTGTTTTCTTATTCTTCCTAAAATACTGCCTAACCCTGTTTCTTAAAACAACAGCCTTACCAACATAAATAATTTTGTCATTTTTGTCGTGCATTATATAAACCCCTGGTTTTTTAGGCAGTTTTTTTAGTTCTGCTTCTATATCAAACATAATTTTTTACCTCGTAATATATTTTAGCACAAAAATAAGAGATTTTCAAAATTTATTGACAATCTCAGTGCAAATGTAATATAATAAACATAGGAAATAAGGAAGCCACAAATGTGGTTTGCCAAATTATAATATTGTAAAAACACATCAGAACCTGGTAAGTTGACAGATGTGTTTTTTATTGGTTTATTCGCTCTTACTAATAATTATTGCTAACGCTATAATTAGGGCAAAAGCTATGATAGTAGTTATTACTAGTGAAAAAAATAATATGTATATGATATTCAATAACGTTAATTCTACCATACGCCTCACCTCCTTATTGGAGGCAAACAACATCTGCTTATTCTCATTTCCTATATTAACAGTATAATATAATTTTACTACTTTGTCTATAAATTTTTATCTAAAATTTTAATTTTAATCTTGATACATTTCCCCTTTTAGTGTAATATTATATCCATATAAGCATAAAATAAAATTTTTATTAAGAAAGGAGTTCATTTTTAGCGCCAGGGCAGCGTTTGTGCTGTTGACGAGGTTAGAGTTTATCGAAATATTCGGCGGATGCTCTAGGGCTTTCTACGGTCCTTATAAATTAGCAAAACCTAGCAGTGATGTTAGAACAGAGTTAATTTTGAGTAGTTTAATTATTTTATGCCTTTTATATTATATTTTGAATCAAAGTGTTTTACTTTGGTATTATTAAATTATGTATTTTATAGGAGGTTTACTATGTGTGGAATAGTAGGTTACATTGGTAACAATAAAGCAAAAGAAATTTTAATAAATGGGCTTAAATGCCTAGAATATAGAGGTTACGATTCTGCTGGAATTGCAACTATTGAAAATAATAAGATTACTGTTATGAAGGAAAAGGGCAGGGTTTCAAATTTAGAGTCTCTTGATGGAATAGATAAATTATCTGGAACTGTTGGAATTGCACACACTCGTTGGGCTACTCACGGAAAGCCATCAAAAGAAAATGCTCATCCTCATTTAGACAATTCAAATAGATTTGCAGTTGTTCATAACGGAATTATTGAAAATTATGCAGATTTAAGAAAATTTTTAACAGACAACGGATATCATTTTGTTTCTCAAACAGATACAGAAGTAGTTCCTAATTTAATTGATTACTACTTTACAAGTGATAAATCACAAAATACAATTGAGAAATTTTTAAGAGCTGTAAAGAATGCCGTTTCAGATTTAAAAGGAAGCTATGCTTTAGAAATAATTTTTTCTCTATATCCAGAAGATTTAGTAGTAGTAAGGAAAGATAGTCCTTTAGTAATTGGAAAAGGAAATGGTGAAAACTTTATTGCATCAGATATTCCTGCTATTTTAAGATATACTAAAGATTTTTATCTTTTAAATGATAATGAATTTGCTCTTATCACTAAAGATATGATTAATTTTTATGATATGAATTTAACTCCTCACAATAAGGAAGTTAAAAATATAGAATGGGATGCTTCTGCAGCCGAAAAAGACGGATACGAAGACTATATGTTAAAAGAAATTTTCGAACAACCAACCGCCATTCGTGAAACAATAGGTTCAAGATTAAAACTAGGAGAAAATTGCAGTTTTGATGATATCGAAATTTCTAAAGAGTATTTAAAGTCCATAAATAAAATATTTATAGTAGCCTGTGGTACTGCTATGCATGCAGGTTTAATGGGAAAATCAATAATAGAAAAACTATGCAGAATTCCAGTTGAAGTAGATATAGCATCAGAATTTAGATATAGAAATCCAATAATTGATGAAAAAACGTTATGTATTTTTGTGAGTCAATCTGGTGAAACAGCTGACACACTCGCAGCATTAAGATTATCAAAATTACATGGTGCAAGAACTCTTGCAATTTCAAATGTAATCGGAAGTACAATAACTAGAGAAGCAGACTACACAATTTATACGCATGCAGGCCCTGAAATAGCAGTTGCATCAACAAAAGCATACACCTCACAAGTTTGTTTAATTGCAATGCTTGGAATATACTTTGCCGAATTGTTAGGCTCTTACTCAAAAGATGAATTAGAAAAATTAAAGGCTGATATTCTAGACTTGCCTTCAAAAATAGAAGCTGTTCTAGATAACTGCGAAGAAATAAAAACATTTGCAAGCAAGGTGTACACACAAAAAGATATGTTCTTTTTAGGCAGAGGCACTGACTATAATGTAGCATTAGAAGGTTCTTTGAAATTAAAAGAAATTTCTTATATACACTCAGAAGCCTATGCAGCAGGCGAATTAAAACACGGACCAATCGCCTTAATAGAAAACGGTGTAACAGTAATTGGAATAATTACAAATAAAGAACTAGTAGAAAAAACAATCAGCAACATGCAAGAAGTAATAACAAGAGGTGCAAAAACTTTAATAATAACAAACCAAATATTGCCAAACAATAACTTTGGTTATGTAATAAATATACCTGAAACAAATGAGTTAATCTCACCAATACTTTCAGTAATACCATTACAATTATTATCTTACTATATTTCTAAAAACAAAGGGTTAGACGTAGATAAGCCAAGAAACTTAGCAAAGTCAGTAACAGTTGAATAAAAAATTTGCCCATTCGCCCAAGAGGGACGCCCCTTTTGGGGCAATTTTTTTTGCATTCCATGCATTCCGTGGTCTGAGATGAAAAAGTGCATTTTTTTCGTTTCCAAATTGCTTCAAATTGTTATAGTATTATTCAAAAAGCTCATTGAAGATTTTATGTAAATATGTTATAATAGAGTTATGGGAAATCTTTTTGGATGCCCCAAACTAATATTTTAGTTTGGGCCAATCCGTTGCCCTTTCTAAAATATTTGGCGTTCGAAACATACAACAAAAAAGAAAGAAAGGAAACCCATATGAACATGAACGAAAAGAAGTCCGCCTTTATTTCAAAAATTGCCGAAAAAGGCAGCGCAGCACAGGAAACTGAAATTGCTGCAATGGTAAATTGGGGTAAGGCTTCCTCCCGTCAGGAGGCACTCGAGATGATCAAAGCACATCCCGGCGAAGATTTCGCTGACATTGCCGACAGTGTTCTTCACGGTATCCCATTTCAAGAGGCTTTGGATGAGATCGATTTTACTCGAGTCAAAGAAGCTTCGGCAACAGATATTCTCGGCTGGTTGGATAATATCCACACCGCATGGGTATTGGCAAACATCAGTCCTAAACGGCTTGTTCAAAAGCTTTGTAAGGATCAGCTCAGCCAGTATCGCTCCATGGCAAATATTTCGTGGAATGAGATACTAAAATACTATCTTTTCATCGAACAGTATGTTATCAAGAGTGGCAATCCTGTAACTAAGGACGATCTCCGTGTAGCGTTCTGGTCTTGGCGCAAAGCAAACCGTAAGAAGCCTGACTTTGATCGTGAAGTTGACAGCCAGTTTATGGCTTGTGCTCCTCAGATTGTCTCTGCACTCGAGGCATATCGTGATAACCTGGATCCTAACAAATCCGCGGAGCTCATTCAGACAATTAACTATTTCTTGAGCCGTCACAACAACGATGGTGTCTCCATTATGATGGAGCTAGTTACAGCAAAATAATTTTATAAGGGCAACGAAAAGTCTGTTTTAAACTTAATTAAAGTAAAATAGCACCACCAGCAACTCGTTCTCACACGGGTTGCTGGTGGTTTTATATTATTTTTTTCATATAAATATTGCTAGCACCGCGAGTAACATTGCTCCTGGTATTCCTAATATTCCTACAACTAGTGCAGTAACAACATTTATTCCTATATGTAATCCACACACTGTTCCTACTATGTTGATAACATATAACAATACAGCCCCAAAAAGCGAATTTATTATCAATTTAGTAATTATTTTTATTGGAATTATAAATATTTTTCCTACTATAAATATTCCAATTATACACACCACATACACCAATAACATTTTAACGTCCATGCTTTCCCCCATTTCAATGTTATCACATTCTATGTTTGTGCATGGACAAATATGATACTTTATAATGTCATTTATTTTAATAATACCAAACAATATATTTAAATACGCACTGCTCTATGCTTCATATTTTATTTTTTCTATATTGCTTAATTCTATGTTACTCTCTTTTGCCTTCTTTATTAAAAAATCCAGTCTTGCTTGATTCGCTTTTATTTGATATAAAAAATAATCAATTTGATCTTGCTCTGCATATTCATAATTCTTTATATTTAAATTTAGTTCCATCTTAGTTTTCAATATATTTACTATCAAATCTCTGTTTTTATCTTCCTGTTTTCCCCACATTGCATTATCCCCCAATCTATTACTATTATATTAATTTTTTTCCAATTTATTCTTGTTCATCTAATAATTGTATAAATAATAGTTCCAATTGACTGTATCACAAATAAGTTTAGTAAATTTGATGTTAATAGATTGTTTGTAGCCTCTATTACACCAATTTTGTTTGCCATTTCTGTATTTTTCTTTTTTTCTTTTCGTTGTGCTTCTATAAATGTTATTAATTCTGGAATACTAGTTATAAAACCTAATAACATTCCTAGTACTAATTCTGGTAGTCCAAACGTATTACATAAATTTGTAAGGCTGTTGCTTAGTAATTCTCCTACAAAATATAAAAGCCCTGCAGTTATTAGCAATGCACTCCAATAAAAAATTAAATTATTTCTTTTTATTTTTTTCTCTTCCTCTATTTCCTCTTCTAACTCTTCTTTTTTTATTTTCTCATCTTCTTTTTCTAGATAAATTTTGTGTACATTATGATTTATATAATAAAATACAACTAGTAAAATTAGAAAGATTACAACACTTGTAATACCTAAAGTCACATTAAAAATTGCAAGCACTAATGGAATTATTATTGTCGCAATAACTAAAAAAATATCGATTAAAATTGCTCTATTCCTTAAAAATTTTTGATTCTTATTCAAATAAATTGCAAAAATATATTGTATTAAATTGATAATATTTGAACTTAAAATATTGTACACACTTGTTCCAATTAGTCCACTAGCAGCTGAAAATGAAACTGTTAAGAGTTCTGGTACAGATGTGGCAAATCCTGCTATATTTCCACTAGCCTTTGGGCTTAATTTTAATGCAATGGAAATCTTTCTCAAAACCGGTACAAGCATATATTTAGATATAGTAACTATTCCTAAAGAAAATATTATAAATTTGACAAATTCTAAAATTAAATTCATTCTCAAACTCCTTTTTTCTATTATGATACATAATAATATTTTTATGCATTATTATCAAGAAATACCCCAGGACTAACGTCATGGGGGATAGATTAGAGATTTAACTATTAGTTTTACTGATTACTCATTGGTGTTCTCAGAAGACATCATAATTCATCCTGATTGTTCGTGGTCTTTGAATTCATCTTTTTGCTTTTGCAAAGCTTGTTCTCGTTCTTTTAAAGCACGCTCCCGTTCTTCTAAAGCTTGTTCCTTATCATTTAAAGTACGTTCAAATTCTTCTAAATGATTTAAAGCATATTCTCTCTTTTTTAAAGCTTCTTCTCTCCTTTTTTGCCCTGCTTCCGAGAATTCCTCATACTCGCTCGGATCAAATTCAAAGCCTAATTGGACCTCAGGGTGAGCAAAATCTCCAGCTATACATGCAGCTATATATTGTTTATAGAAATTACAATTCTTAAAACTGCGGCACTGCTTGCACGTCGTCTTAATATTACACCACTCCGATTTAAATACGAGTGGAACATCAACTGTAACTATTGGCTTATCAGAATGCTCCTTAAAAGTACTAATAACTACTTTTCCTCTAAGCACAAAATAATTACAAAAATTGCTTTGACAAGAATAGTACAAATCATATTCTCCGCAAATCTCACTACCCTTTTCATCTACATGGGGGCGAACAGCTATTGCATATGCTCCATAAGCACATTCCTTCGGATACTTAGATTCATTCCAAAAATGTGTTTGTGTCCAACGATCACTATTACTTCTACTTTGCAAAGTATCTCGCTCGTTCCACTGATGCCACGTGCCACAAAATGGACATAAATATTGCCGTGGTCTCAATTCTAAAAGTTCCTTTACCATAAAAACTCCTTCTTACTTTTGTTTATTGACTAATAGTTGTTTTATCTCCTTTCTTAATAGTGTATTTGTGCATATACACCTTAGGCTACCAAAGTCAATTTGCCTTTGATATAAGCACATAAAATACCAATGCATATTATATCACCACTTTACATAAAATGCAACTTTTTCAGAGATTTCATTTAATTTCCAATATTAGTAGTCATTTTATTTACTTTTTCTAAATTTTGTTATATAATGTTTTCATTGAAAAGGCGTAAGTGTAATTCGCCCTTATGTTTTTGCATAGGGGTGTCTTTTTATAGTTTGAATAATAAAAATAAATTTCGCCCAAGAAAGGGCGTCCCTAATGGGCGAAAAGGAGTGTATGTTATGATAGACATTAAATTTTTAAGAGAAAATCCAGATGTTGTTAAGCAAAACATTAAGAATAAGTTTCAAGACCAAAAGCTTCATTTAGTTGATGAAGTTATTGCTCTTGATAAAGAAAGTAGAGCTTGCAAGATGCATGGAGATGAGCTTCGTTCTGAGAGAAAATCTCTTAGTGATAAAATTGGTAGCCTTATGAAAGAAGGCAGAAAAGATGAAGCTGAAGCTATTAAATCTGAAGTTAAAGCTATTAATGATGAGCTTGTTGTAAACGAAGAAAAAGAAGAAAAATTTGCAAGTGAAATCAAAGAAAGAATGATGAAAATTCCTAACATAATAGATTCATCAGTTCCAATCGGAAAAGACGATTCTGAAAATGTTGAAGTTCAAAGATTTGGAGAACCCAAAGTTCCAGATTATGAAATTCCATATCATGCAGATATTATAGAAAAATTAAACGGAATGGATAAAGAATCTGCAGGACGTACTAGTGGTGTTGGTTTCTATTATTTAATTGGAGACATTGCTAGACTTCATGAAGCAATGCTTGCATGTGCTAGAGATTACATGATTAATGCTGGTTTCACATATGCAATTCCACCATTCATGATTCGTAGTGATGTTGTTACAGGTGTTATGAGCTTTGAAGAAATGGATGCCATGATGTATAAAATAGAAGGCGAAGACCTATATTTAATAGGAACTTCAGAGCATTCAATGATTGGTAGATTTAAGGACCAAATTTTAAAGAAAGCGGATCTTCCAATTACAATGACATCTTATTCTCCATGTTTTAGAAAAGAAATTGGTTCACACGGCCTAGAAGAAAGAGGATTATACCGTGTTCATCAATTTGAAAAGCAAGAAATGATTGTTTTATGCGAACCAGAAGATTCAATGAACTGGTACAATAAAATGTGGAAGTTAAGTGTAGACTTATTCAGAAGTTGGAATGTTCCAGTCAGACAACTTGATTGTTGCAGTGGTGATTTAGCTGATTTAAAAGTAAAATCTTGCGATATTGAGGCATGGAGTCCAAGACAAAAAAAATACTTCGAAGTTTGTAGCTGTTCAACTTTAGGAGATGCTCAGGCACGTAGATTAGGGATTCGTGTAAAAGGCGAAAAAGGAAACTACTATCCTCACACTCTAAACAATACAGTAGTCGCTACTCCTAGAGGACTTATAGCAGTTATAGAAAATAACTACAACGAAGACGGAAGCATAACAGTTCCAGAAGTTTTACGTCCATACATGGGTGGAACAGAAATAATAAAACCTAAAAATAAATAACATTTTATATTAAGAAAAAGACTAATTTAAATTTAAAAAGTGAAGTATATCTTACCTTTTGAGGAGTACATTAGGAAATACGGCCAAGAGAGCTATCCCTTAACTTTTATAAATTAAAATTAGTCTTTTTGTGAAATTTTTTCATAAATTTTCATACACATTCTTGCTTTTCTCCTCATATGCCTTGATTCTATACACTTTCCGTGATATAATCTTTGACGGTATCGTTTTATGTAACTTTAACATGACAATTGTCTATAAAGGAGGTTTAGTTTTATGAGTAACGTTACCGTAATTGTTGGTTTACAATGGGGAAACGAAGGTAAGGGGCGAATTGCCCATCACGTTTCTAGAGATTGCATCGCAATCCGTGCTACTGGCAGCAGCAGCGCAGGTCACACCGTAATGATAGGCGGTCAAAAGTTTACTCTGCACCTGCTCCCTGCAGCAATTGTCCTTCCATTCACCAAATGCATCATCGGTCCTGGCGTCGTAATAGATCTTCCAAGCCTAGCAACAGAGATTAGAACTCTACAAGCCATGGGCATAAAAGTCTCTCCTGAGCGTTTGATTATCAGCCCTCGGGCTCACATCATTCTGCCATACCACGTCAGCATGGATAAGATGCACGAGAAGTTAAAAGGTTCTAAGAAATTAGGCACTACCCTAAGTGGTGTCGGCCCTTGCTATTCTGACAAGGTTAACCGTGTCGGAATTAGAATGCAGGATTTTGCAGAGTTGAGCATCAAGGAACTCATGGAAAAAATCTCTCACAATCTCAAGTTGGATAACGTTTTGCTGGAAGCATTTTCACCAGAAGACGCCATTAAGCAGCTTCATACGATTATTGATGAGAATATTCTGAGTTATAGGAGCCTTATTACTCCTTATATCCACGATGAACATTCTGTTGTAATTCCCGCCCTATGCAAAGGCAGTAAGATTGTAGTCGAAGGCTCGCAGTCTTTCTATTTGGATATCGATCAAGGTGATTACCCATATGTTACCTCTTCGAGTCCTAGCACTTCGGGAACCCTCGCAGCAGCTGGCATCGGTCCCATTTACGTTAATAACGTATTGGGCGTTGCGAAAGCCTATTGTTCACGTGTTGGAGAAGGGCCTTTTAATACCGAAGAGTTTGGTACTACTGCCAGAGTTATTCGTGAACTCGGTCATGAGTATAATGCATACGGAAAGGCTCGGAGATGCGGCTGGCTTGATTTGGTTCGCTTAAGAAATGCCGTTATTGTTGATGGCATTACTGAACTTTGCCTAATGCACATGGACACTCTCGGTAAGATTGGCCAAAAGCTCGGCGAAGTAAAAGTGTGTACCTCGTATCTCTTAAACGATAAAAACAGCTGCTGGCCTATGACCGTCGACTATTTTCCTATGGACACAGAAAACTGTGACCCCATATACAAGAGTTTCGTTGGCGGCTGGAACACTTCTGGTTGCACTTCTTACGCCTCTCTCCCCAAAGCAGCTAAAGAGTTTGTGGAGTATGTGGAGGAATACACCGGCGTCCCAGTAAAGTACATCGGTATTGGGCCTGATGTACGCAACACCATTGTCCGATAACTAAGTATCGTTACATAAAACCATACCAAGGAGTGAGCACACATGTGCCCACTCCTGCATTTTTTATGTCTTATTATATACATTATTCCTCTAAATGGCTAATAGCCTTATTGTTTTTACTCCTTTGTTATGTTATAATTTATAGTGTTATATGGCTCTAAAAGCCTACATTTTAATATTTTAGAAAGGAATAATTCAGCTCTTTAAGTTGATTGTAAAAAATTATGATAGTAAAAAATCCAAAATTTGAAATATCTGCTGTAAAACCATCTCAATATCCTCATAATGATTTGCCTCAAATTGTTTTAGTTGGGAAATCTAACGTTGGCAAATCTAGCTTTATAAACACAATGTTAAATAGAAAAAAATTAGCAAGAACAAGCTCAGAGCCTGGCAAAACAAGACAAATAAACTTCTACAATGTAGATAATAACTTTTATTTCGTTGATTTACCTGGATATGGATATAGTAAAATGTCTAAACAAGAGCAAGTAAAAGTAGGAAATTTTATTGAAGAATACTTATCAAAGTGTACAAAAATTTCATTAATAGTATTTTTAATAGACATCCGTCATTCTCCAACTGAAAATGATAGGTTAATGTACCAATATATTATAAATACAAATTCACCTTGTTTAATAGTAGCAAGCAAAGCTGATAAAATAGCAGTTACTAAAGTTTCTGGGGTTCTAGAAGATTTACAACAAGAATTAAACCCATTAAAAGATTTAACATTCTTGCCTTTTTCAGCAGAAAGAAAAATATACAGTGAAGATGTGTGGAATTATATTGAAAATTATATTTAGATTTTGGGGATAATTATTACGCATTAAGGTTAGTATATTTTATTTATAATACTAATCTTATTTTTATTTGAATAAATCTGAGAAAAAATGCATTTTTTGTTGAATTTTGTCGAATTCCGTGATATAATACAACAATATTAACTCCTCTTTGAGGAGATTTCGAAAGGAGATTTTTATGTCATTGAATCTTTGTACTCCTCGTAGGGCCAGAATGGCAATGTTTGAAGATTCAGCGCATCGGGATGTCGCTTTTGCCACAATTGGGGACAAATATGTTAACATACTTGTCCAAAAGGTTGAAGGCAACGCAAAGGCACTTCTCGTCTCTTTGACCGGTAGTTTTCACTATGATTCTCTGGTCAAGAAAGCCATTGAGGATATGGGCGGTTCTTGGATGCCTGCCATCGAATAACCAACCTCATGTTGCCAATACGGTAACTTAGCCCCAATGTACTCCCTTCTCCCCCGCCGGATGCATTTGCATTTCGGCTGGGGATTTTTTTATTTCCAAATAAATTATTTCCTATACAAACTTTTATTACAAAAAGACTAATTTCAATTTTTTAAATAAGGTCAAGCTCGCCTTTTGAGGAGTCCGTTAGGATCTCCTACCAAGAGCACCGTGCCGTAATTTTTATAAATTGAAATTAGTCTTTTTTAATATTATTTTGTTATTAATTCTATTCTCTTTTCCACATTAGCTTTACCCAAAACATGCATTATTTCATACAAGTCTGGAGTGTTTCTTCTTCTTGTTATTGCAACTCTTAGTACTGTACTAATATCTCCAACATGTCCTGGCCATTTTTCTGGCTCTTTTTTGTATTCTTTAACTTCTCTTGCATATCCTAACTCTTCAGCCATGTCTTTCATCTTTCCAAACCAAGTTTGTTGGTCATCTGCTTCATCATAATATTTTGACATATATAAATTTAAAATCTTTTTTATTTCTTCTTTATCATTTATCTTGTCAAATTCGTATTCATCATTGCTTGCAAAGAATTTATTATCATACATGTATTCTATGCAATGTTTAACATCCGACCATTTTGCAATATCTCTACGAGGTTTAGCTTTGCCACGTTCAATGTTTAGAACTTTAATAGAATATTCTTTGTTGTTCAAAAGTTCTAATAATTCATTGTCGTAAGTCTCAGCCCATTCATGTGCCTCATTGTAAACCTGCTCAGCTGTATATTTAGATATAACATTTTTTCCTATGTCTAAAAGCTTAACCATATCGAATAAAGCTCCACTAACACTCATTTTTGTTAATTGGAAGTCAAATTCTTTTATCGATTTATCTGGATTTTGTTTTCTCCAAATTTCGAAATTTGAATTTGCAATGTTTAGCAAATACTCCTTTACAGCCTCAACTGGAATACCAATTTCTTTGTAGTAATTTGCTGATGCCTCTGGGTCTTTTCTCTTACTTATCTTTCTCTTATTTCCATTATCATTTTTAAGTATTGTTGCAGTGTGTGCATATTTAGGAGCCTTAAATCCTAACATTTGGAATAATTGAACATGAATTGGAACAGAAGATAACCATTCGTCTCCTCTTATTACATGTGTTGTATGCATTAAGTGGTCATCAACAGCATGCGCAAAATGGTAAGTTGGAAGTCCATCAGCCTTAATTATTACTATATCTTGGTCATTTTCTGGGAATATAACATTTCCCTTTATAACATCATGAACCTTAATCTTCCTCTCTTCGCTTCCATTTGATCTTAAACGAATTATATAATGCTCACCATTCTTTATTTTTTCTGCTGCTTCTTCAACAGTCAAATTTCTATACTTAGCCCAAACTCCATAATATCCAGGTTTAACACCAGCAACCTCTTGAGTTTTTCTCATCTCTTCAAGCTCTTCTGCAGTAGCAAAACATGGGTATGCCTTTCCCTGCTCTAGCAAATATTTAGCATAAGCTTGATAAATCTCTTTTCTCATAGATTGTCTATAAGGTCCATATTCTCCATGCCAAGTTGTTTCTGTATCCATTCCCTCATCAGGAAGAACATCAAAATATTTCAAAGAATCAATTATATCTTTAATTCCATTTTCAACTTCTCTTTTTTGGTCTGTATCCTCAACTCTCATAAAGAACACGCCATTAGTTTTATCTGCAATAGTTCTTGCAAGCAAAGCTTGGTATATAGTTCCAATATGAACAGAACCAGTTGGACTAGGTCCAATTCTTACAACCATAGCACCTTCAGGTAAATCTCTCTCAGGATATTTTTCTTCGTAAAACTCTATTGGTTTTGCATCCGGAAAAATTAAATTTGCTAAATCCTTATAATCCATAATCTTACTCCTTTTCTTCGCCCAATAGGGACGCCCCTTTTTGGGCGAACTTCTAAAATAACTTTTCCTTTTGAGCAAAAATCATATTTTTAAGTTTATTTTCCAATAACTTTTCTAACATAATATCTAGTTGTACCAACTAAACTGGCAATCTTTCTACTTGAAATTTCATATTTCTCATCCAGTATCTTAATAATAGCATCAACTTCTACTTGTCTTTTTATGTATTCTCTAACTAATTCTTCATAATCAACATCATCTTCTGTTTCAAAATCTTTACTTCTAAGTTGTCCAATCTGTTCCATAGCTCTTTTACATGTTTCCACATTGCCATATATAGTCTCAATTGGCTTCATTGATATTATTTTATTATCTCCATAATATTCATTAAAACTTGAATACTTATATTGCATCTCATTTTTTACAATCCCTGCCTTTACAGGATTTCTGTGTATGTATACAATACATGATGTAAGATGCATCAGGTCATTAATTGGTTTAGTATAATATCTATTTCTATAGACAACCCCAACCCTATTTTCTTTTTTATTATAGAAAATTGCATATAATGTATTTATTTTATGCATGCATTCTGATAATTTCAATTTATCCATATAATCTATATAATACAACAAATGTGCATGGTTGTCCATAATACAATATGCAATAATATCAATTCCTTTTTCTGATGTTTCTCTCACTAAAATTCTTTTGAATTCCTTTTTATATTCTTCTTTGCTAAAAATTTTTTCCCTGTTTATTCCTTGTACAATCACATGTAAAAAATTTCCGCATAGAGAATTTCTTGGAATTCTCGCCATCTTATCACTCCTTTTCATCTCGTGATACATGGTTTATTTATTACTTCGACTAATTTTGGTATATTACAAAATTTATATCACAAATAATTAATCATTTAATATTTTCGCCCAAAAAGGGGCGTCCCTATTGGGCGAAATTTTTATACTTCCATTATTATTGGTAATATCATTGGGTCTCTCTTTGTTTTCTGGAATATATAGTCTCTTAAATCATCTTTTAATGTTGATTTTATTGTTGACCAATCTGTTATATGTCTTTGTTCAAATCCTGCAACTTCTTGTTTTATCACGTTTTTAACGTCTTCCATTAAGTTTTCAGATTCTCTTACATAAACGAATCCACGTGAAATTACATCTGGTCCAGATACTATTTCACCTGTTGATGAGTCCATTGTTAATACTATAACAATTAATCCATCTTGAGATAAATGTTGTCTGTCTCTTAATACAATGTTTCCAACGTCTCCAACACCTAATCCGTCTACTAAAACTTTTCCTGATGGTACTGATGTTGTGAATTTTGCTTCGTCTTTATTTAACTCTAATATTCTACCATTGTGTGTTATGAATATGTTTTGTGCAGGTATTCCCAGCTCTTTAGCAGTTTCTGCATGTGCCATTAATTGTCTATACTCACCATGAACTGGTATGAAGTATTGTGGTCTTGCTAAAGATAATATCAATTTTTGCTCTTCTTGGCAAGCATGCCCAGATACGTGAACATCAGCTAATGCACTGTATACAACTTCTGCACCAATCTTCATTAAATCATCTATAACTTTAGAAACAAGCTTCTCATTCCCTGGTATTGCATTTGCAGAAATTATTACTAAATCATTTGGTGTAATAGTAACCTTTTTATGCTCTCCTGCAGCCATTCTTGTTAAGGCTGACATCGTTTCGCCTTGGCTACCTGTTGTAATTATTACTAATTGCTCATCATTGTAATTACGTATTAAATCGATATCTATGAAAATATCTTCTGGAGCATTTATATAACCTAGAGCTCTTGCGTTTTCAATCATATTTATCATGCTTCTACCACAAACTGCAATTTTTCTGCCATATTTAACAGCTGAATCCACAATTTGTTGAACCCTGTGGACATTTGATGCAAATGTTGCTACAACAATTCTCTTCTTGCAATTCATAAATAACTTGTCGAAAACTGCTCCAACAGACTTTTCAGACATTGTAAATCCTTTTCTTTCAGAGTTTGTACTATCAGACATAAGTGCCAATATTCCCTTATTTCCAAGTTCTGCAATTCTTCCTAAATCCATTGGTTTTCCATCAATTGGAGTATAATCTATTTTAAAATCTCCAGTGTGAAGTATTGTTCCTGCGGTAGTTGTAATTGCAAGCATTACAGAGTCTGGAATGCTATGGCAACTTCTAATAAACTCTACTGAGAACTTTCCTAATTTAATTGTTTGACCAGCATCAACTTCTACAAGCTTTGTAGACCTTAATAAATGATGCTCTTCTAGCTTCCCCTTAATCAATCCACAAGTTAATTTTGTAGCATAAATTGGCATATTAATTTGTTGTAATACATATGGAATTGATCCGATGTGATCCTCGTGTCCGTGAGTAATTACCATTCCTCTAACCTTTTCCTTATTTTTTACCAAATAAGTAACATCTGGAATTACTAAATCTATTCCAAGCATATCATCTGTTGGGAATTCAAGTCCACAATCAACAACTATAATATCATCTTCATACTCGAAAACTGTAATATTCTTTCCAATCTCTTCTATACCACCTAATGGAATTATTTTTATTGATGGCTTCTTAAATCTAAAATCTTCTCTCTTGGTAATTGACCTTTCGCTTCTCTTTGCAATTGCTCTTTCTGGTCTTTTTGCTATTGCTCTATTCTCTACCTTAACAAGACCTCCTTCATATCTTCTTGTTTTTACAAGCTTTGTGTTCTCATTTTCTTGGCTTGTTATATTTTTTTCTAATATTTCGTTACTTTCTGCAGAAGCATTCTCATTTCTGTTTTCTCTACTTCTACGTGGTCTTCTACTTCCTTTTGTATTTTCTGCTGTCTCTGTTGTAGTTCTTCTAGTACTATTTCTACTTGTGCCTTCTCTTCTATTGTAATTTCTATGGCGTCCTTCTCTTCTCTTTACGCCAGTATCAGAAACATTTTTTTCAGTTCCAACGTTTCCATCTTTATTTAAATTCTCATCTGTCATTAAAAAAAATCTCCTTCTTTCATAGTCTTTATATGTTGTTACTCTCATACTTTTAACTTGATCCGTACATAAAATTTCTAAATTTATATATTTTATGGGAATACGAAAAATACATATATCTATTATCTCTTAGATATATTATTTTAAACATCCTATAAACCTACTATACAAAAAAATTCCGCCCTAACGTATAGTATATATAATAAAATCAAATCTCTTCTTTACCTTTTTCAGGTAACAACTGTTTACAATTATACCCTAAATTTAAGAAATTGTCAAATTTTACTTGACAACTCTTTTCTATTTTGATATTATATTAATTGCTTGTTAATAAGCATCTTAAATATCCTTATTAGTAGATAATTTAAAATGCAGGTATAGTTTAGTGGTAAAACATAACCTTGCCAAGGTTAAGTTACGGGTCCGATTCCCGTTACCTGCTCCATTTGAAATCAACTTACGGACTTAAAAGTTCGTGAGTTTTATATTTTATATAAAACTTTAAAAGTTCTCTTTCTAGAAAGGAGGACTTTTTTCATGCTTGAATTTAAAGTAATTGAAAATCTAAAACCTAATAAAGATTTAAACGACATTTTAAAAGACTTTAAATATAAGGTTAGATTAGGACAAATCAAAACTATTATACACACCAATTTAAAAGTAATAACACCTACTGAATATCAAATTACATATCCTACTATTCTTACAATACTAGAATACAAAGTTAATGAAATATCAAATAAGCCTTTTTATATTAAAGAACATAATCAAAAGTATAATTTTAAAGAAATCACACAATTTTTGAAAAAGTTTTAATTTTAGACTATACATTTTGCTTATTTGTGAGGAAACATATGAGAAGTATTTTAATATTTCTCGAATTTTAATGAAAGGAGGAAAACTATGAGATGTGGTGTTTATGTAAGAGTATCTACTGACGACCAAAGAGATAATGGTTATTCTATTGATTCACAACTTAGAATGATTAAAGAATATTGTGAAAAGAATGAATATGATATTGTTGATGTCTATAATGATGCTGGACATTCTGGAAAAGATTTGATGAGACCCGAAATGCAAAGATTATTAAAAGATATTAAATCTAAAAAGATTGATAAATTAGTTGCAATTAAAGTTGATAGACTTACTCGTAATAATTATGATGGCTTTTGGCTACTTAATTATTGTGAGGGACATGATGTAAAGATAGAACTTATACTCGAACCTTATGATGTGTCTACTGCTAATGGTGAAATGATTTTTGGAATGAATTTAGTATTTGGTCAAAGAGAAAGAAAAGAGATTGGTGCAAGAACTAAACGTGCTATGGAAGAAATGGCATTAGAACGTATTCATCCTAGTAAAGCACCTTATGGTTATATTAGAAATAAGGAAACTGGTCATTTAGAAGTAGAACCTATTGAAGCAGAAGTTGTAAAAGAAATATTTGAATTATGCAAACGAGGCAATTCTACAAGAGGTATTTCTACTATTATGAAAGATAATAATGCTTATTTAAAGCAAGGAAATTGGAAAGCAGATAGAGTTTATAAAATACTTACTAATTCTATTTATATTGGTATCTTTGAATATG